>Ga0209196_1000448_pt1 | contig 33478 bp, 21 predicted proteins | sample COGITO_mtgs_1105_5_FD_184801 | JGI IMG/M metagenome (GOLD analysis project Ga0209196, IMG submission 184801) | Pelagic marine microbial communities from North Sea - COGITO_mtgs_110509 (SPAdes) (version 2) | ecosystem: Environmental > Aquatic > Marine > Epipelagic ... | reverse complement strand
TCAAACTCTACCGGGTGAGTGGTGTGCTCAACGCGGTAAACTTCTTCCATCTTCAACTCGATGTAAGCATCGATTACGTCGTCAGTGAATACACCACCAGCTGTCAGGAACTCACGATCCTTGTCCAGCTCGTCCAGCGCTTCACGCAGGCTGCCAGCAACCTGTGGAATCAGAGCGGCTTCTTCAGCAGGCAGATCGTAAAGATCCTTATCAGCTGCGTCGCCAGGGTGGATCTTGTTCTTAACACCATCGATACCAGCCATTAACATAGAGGCAAACATCAGGTATGGGTTAGCAGTAGGATCACCGAAACGTGCTTCAATACGCTTGCCCTTAGGGGAAGGTACGTAAGGAATACGGATAGAAGCAGAGCGGTTGCGAGCTGAGTAAGCCAGCATTACTGGTGCTTCGAAGCCTGGGATCAGACGCTTGTAAGAGTTGGTAGAAGCGTTAGCAAAAGCGTTCAGTGCTTTAGCGTGCTTGATGATACCGCCGATGTAGTAAAGGGCAGTGTCACTCAGGCCAGCATAGCCGTCACCAGCAAATACGTTCTCACCGTCTTTCCAGAAAGACTGGTGACAGTGCATACCAGAACCGTTGTCACCAACGACAGGCTTAGGCATAAATGTAGCAGTCTTGCCATAGGCGTGAGCTACATTGTGCACGCAGTACTTAAGGATCTGTACTTCGTCAGCTTTCTTAACCAGCGTGTTGAAACGGATACCGATTTCACACTGACCAGCAGTACCAACTTCGTGGTGGTGAACTTCTACGTCCAGACCCATCTGCTCCATTGCAGTACACATAGCGGCACGCAGGTCATGCAGAGAATCAACAGGAGGTACGGGGAAGTAGCCGCCTTTAACACCAGGGCGGTGGCCCATGTTGCCGTCGTCATATTTGTGATCTGAAGACCATGCAGCTTCTTCAGAATTAATCTTGTAGAAAGCACCGCTCATGTCGGCACCCCAAGTGATGTCATCAAAGACAAAGAACTCTGGCTCAGGACCAAAGTAAGCAGTGTCACCCAGACCTGTAGACTTGAGGTAATCTTCAGCGCGGCCAGCGATGGAGCGTGGATCGCGCTCGTAGCCCTGCATAGTAGTAGGCTCAACAATGTCGCAGCGGATGATGATAGTTACTTCATCAGTAAACGGATCGATAATTGCTGTGCTGTCGTCAGGCATCAAAATCATGTCTGATTCGTTAATACCTTTCCAGCCGGCAATAGAAGAGCCGTCAAACATCTTTCCGTCAACGAAGAAATCTTCGTTAACTTCGCCGATAGGCATAGAAACGTGCTGCTCTTTACCCTTAGTGTCAGTAAACCGCAGGTCAATCCAGCGAGCTTCGCTATCTTTAATAAGCTTTAAAGTCTTCTCAGACATGTGTTCCTCCAATTTGGAATTCGTTGTTCGTTATTCGTTATTTATAAGAAGCCTTGCAGATTTCTATCATAGGGCCGCCCGCCTGCAAAATTCACAGCAGACTTTTCGAATGAAATAAGTGCAATAGTCATGCCAATAAGCCAGCGCTTGCGCTAATCAAATCGACCGCCTCCCCCTCTAGGGCACAGCCTGCCATCTCAAACATAATGGCAAGCCAATAAAACCAGCAAAACCATAAAAGCGCACGCTTTAGGTGCATAAAAAGAATAAAGCACCATTAAGGTGCAATTATCTTGGCTTTGTTGGTAGCCGCTATTCGACCGGGCTAGTATAATGCCCATCTATGCAGATTCTGTCACTTTTTCTGATCTATTTTGCCTTAAAGCACCAATTAAGCCCTTATTTCGCAATGCCCTGTCGATGGAATGCCGCTAATGCAACCAATTGAAAATGTAACCAGCCCCAAACCCGGCGATATTATTATCGATGTGCGCCATCCCGACGATGCCGAGCAGAGGCCGCTGGCCCTTAATACTAACCAGATAATCTCGCTGCCTTTCTTTAATCTCGGCAAATACGCCGATCAGCTGGATAGGCAACAGTCCTACCTACTCTTCTGTGACAAGGGAATTATGAGTCGCCTGCACGCCGATGCGCTGAGCAAGCTGGGTTTTACCAGGGTCGGTGTTTTTACACCCTCAGCAAATAACCGCTAAACTCATTTATCAGCCAATCCTCGCAACACTGTGATCTATTTCACATTATTTTAGTTACTTAGTACCCATTTTTGCTGAGAACGGACTATATTTAGCACTTACTCACTATATTAAAAATAAAATCTGCCGCAGGACGCAGCCGATGATGAGCACTGAAAACTTGCTCGGGGAGCCCAAGGAAGCAGAGAACTCCAATCCCCGCTCTCTCAAAAAATCGATACAGATTGAGTTAGAAAGGCACGCACTGGAAAACCTTAAGTTCGGGCTTGGCGTGTCTGTGATAAGTGGCGCCTTACTATTCCTATTGGCCGCAAACCAGCTCCCCTCAGCACTTCAATGGACCTGGCTGGGTACTGTCGCCACCTCTGCATTAATTATCTGGCTGTGGACGGTCAATGCCAGCCGGTCGGGCAGCCTTTCAGCTCGCCAGACCAGCGCAGTCATTATTATCGCCTCAAGTCTGTTTGCCGTTTTATGGGGTCTGGCCTCACCTCTATTTATCAGCCCCCAACAATTCGAAGCCTCGGCACTGACGGTTATTGTTATCGCCACGCTCTGTATTTCCTGGCCACTCAACCATACCCACAGCAGGGTTCTTCGCCATTTGTTTCTCAGCGCTATTTTCGTTCCCTTAATCGCAAGCCTTTATATATTCCATCCACAGATACATGCGGGCTTTTTGGCTTTAGTTGCGCTGCTCTACGCACTGACAAACAAGGCCGTAGAGAGCCATCGTCAGGAGCTAATCGAGGCGACGGGCAATATGCTTAAAGCCAATCAACGCTCCCAACAAATTATCACCACCAGTCAAAAGATAGCCAGCCTGATCGAACAGACACCCCTGGGTTTTATTGAATGGAATCAGCAGCGGGAAATTATCAGCTGGAATCCCGCCGCCACAACCATTTTTGGTTATGCTAAAGAGGAAGCTCTGGGGCGCACAACAGACTTTTTATTTGACCAGGAGAAAAGTTTCTTACAGCAGCAGGTCGAGAACGATCTTTTTCTGTTTGGCAAAGATTTCTCTGGCACCGCCGAGAATATTACCAGTGATGGCACGGTGATTATTTGCGAGTGGAATGACACACCGCTATTTGACGATGCGATGAATGTAGTGGGGGCCGCCTCTTTTGTCGAAGATGTTACCGATAGAGTTAAATCGGAAACTCGCATAAAGCAGCAGGCCTATTTCGATCCATTGACCGGTCTCCCGAACCGCCATCGACTTATGGAAGAGCTGAACCGGGTAATCGCTCTCGCCCAGCGCAATCAAAATTACTGCTCACTGTTATTTATCGACCTCGATCACTTTAAAGAAATCAACGACACCCGCGGCCACCACTATGGCGATTTAGCCCTGACCCTGTTTGCCCAGCGGCTGCGTAAAGTTATTCGAACTGAAGAGGCGGTCGCACGGCTGGGCGGTGACGAGTTTGTCGTACTTCTGGAGAACCTCGGCCGGGAGGAAGATGCTTCACGACTGCTGATTGCCCAGGTTGCCGAAAAAATCATTGATGCCGCCCGCGAACCCTTTGTTATCAAAGACGAAAAGTTTCGCATCAGCTGCAGTATTGGGATTGTTTTGTTTAATGATGGCAGCGCCGATGGCGATGCCATTTTGCAGCAGGCCGATAAAGCCCTTTACACCATTAAGCGCGAGGGAAAATCGAACTTTTATTTCCACAACCAAAAACCACCCTCAGAACTTCAAGCTCAGGCTGTACTCCTTGAACAGCTTCAGGATAAGGCTAACACCGAGTCCTTTATGCCTTTCTACCAGCCTATTCTCGACACAGAGACCAATCTTATTAGCGGACTACAGATATTTTTGCGCTGGAGAAACCCCGATAACGAGCTGATACCCGCCAGTGAAATTATTCCGATCCTCGAGTCCGGCTCGATGATTGTCGATATTTCCCTGTCACTGCTAAAGCAGATATTCCGACAAATTGAACTGTGGAAAAACCAGGATTTATGGCGAGAAGAACAGCAGATTTACTTTACTCTCAGCCTGCGTGAACTCGAACACTCGTCTTTTATCGACAATCTTGACCAACTGCTGCGTCAGTTTAAGGTCAACCCGAAAACTCTGATTTTTGGTCTGCACGCAGAGACATTACCCAAGATACACAAGCCACTCGGCCAGCAATTGGGCAGGTTGAAAGAGATGGGCATCGGCTTTATTGTCGATAATGTCGGCTACCAGAGCCTGCCAATTCAGAAATTGCGCGATTTTGAAATCGATACCATCAGAATTTCCCACAAATTAATGTCTGAGTGCACTTACATGGAAAGCTCGTGGAATCTGGTTAAAGGATTGCTCGAACTCTCCAAATCTGTCGACTTAAAATGTATCGCCCCCTGCGTTGAAGAGCCCGAAATACATCATCTTCTGCTGGATACCGGCTGCCAGTTGTTACAGGGAAATCTAATTGCACCCCCCTCACCAGCGACCTCAATTACGCGAATGTTGATCGAACGCAACGTCAGCCAAAAAGAAGAATCTCCTGCTTAGCGAAAAGATCCGTAGCAGTTTCTGAGAATTCCACTATAATCGCGACCTTTTGCGCCTACTGGTATCTCTCATGTCCATTGAAAACTTGCGTAACATTGCAATCATCGCCCACGTTGACCACGGTAAAACTACCCTGGTTGATAAACTTCTGAGCCAATCAGGAACCCTCGACCGCAAAGATGTCGGTTCCGAGCGACTGATGGACTCCAATGACCAGGAGAAAGAGCGCGGCATTACCATTCTGGCAAAGAACACTGCCATCAACTGGAATGACTACCGCATCAATATCGTAGACACCCCTGGACACGCCGACTTCGGTGGTGAAGTAGAGCGCGTACTGTCCATGGTTGACTCGGTACTGCTGCTGGTCGACGCGGTTGACGGTCCGATGCCACAGACACGCTTTGTAACCTCAAAGGCATTTGAGCAGGGACTGCGCCCGATTGTTGTTATCAACAAGGTCGACCGCCCCGGTGCTCGTCCGGACTGGGTTCTGGATCAGGTATTCGAACTCTTTGATAACCTTGGCGCCACCGACGAGCAGCTCGACTTCCCAGTTATCTACGCCTCAGCACTAAACGGCATAGCCGGTCTTGAAGCCGACGAAATGGCTGAAGATATGACACCACTGTACGAAATGATCGCCCGTGATGTCCCGGCACCCAAAGTTGATCTGGACGGTCCTTTCCAGATGCAGGTTTCTGCACTGGCCTATGACAGCTATGTTGGCGTTATTGGTGTGGGTCGAATTACCCGCGGCAAGCTCAAGCCAAACCAGCAGGTTATTGTTAAATCTGCCGACGGCAAAGAGCGTAAAGGCAAGGTATTAAATGTAAAAGGTTACCTGGGTCTCGACCAGATCGAAACACAGTTGGCCGGTGCCGGCGATATCGTCTGCATTAACGGTATTGATGGCCTGAGCATCTCCGATACATTGTGCGACCCGGAGCATATTGAAGCTCTGCCCGCCCTGAGCGTTGATGAGCCAACCGTAAGCATGACCTTTATTGTTAACGACTCACCTTTTGCAGGCCTAGAAGGTAAGTACGTAACCACCAGAAATATTAAAGACCGCCTCGACCAGGAGCTGATCCACAACGTAGCACTACGTGTTACCCAGGGCGATACTCCAGATAAGTTTGTTGTCTCCGGTCGTGGTGAATTACACCTCTCGGTACTGATCGAAACCATGCGTCGCGAAGGCTTTGAAATGGGCGTATCGCGTCCGGAAGTGGTACAGAAAATTGTCGACGGCAAGGTTCAGGAACCCTATGAGCAGGTTGTTATCGACGTTGAAGAACAGCACCAGGGTTCTGTGATGGAAGAACTGGGCATGCGTAAAGCAGAGCTCACTAATATGGAACCGGATGGCAAAGGACGTGTTCGTCTGGAGTTCAGCATGCCTTCTCGCGGCCTGATTGGCTTCCGTGGCACCTTCCTGACCCTGACCTCAGGCTCGGGCATTATGACCAGCATCTTCGACAAGTATGGCCCGGTTAAAGAGGGCGAAAGCCACAAGCGTCAAAATGGCGCCCTGATCAGCATGGTTAAAGGTAAGACTGCCGCCTACGCACTGTTCAACATTCAGGCCCGTGGTCGTCTATTCCTTGGCCACGCAATCGATGTATACGAAGGCCAGGTGGTAGGCATTCACTCCCGCGCCAATGATCTAGTTGTTAACCCAATCAAAGGCAAGCAGCTGACCAACGTCCGCGCATCGGGAACTGATGAAGCACTGACGCTGGTACCACCGATTAAGCACACGCTTGAGCAGGCGTTAGAATTTATCGAAGACGATGAGCTGGTAGAAGTCACACCAGAGAGCATCCGTTTGCGTAAAAAGCTGCTGACCGAGAACGAGCGCAAACGCGCACCCAAGTAAGCGTCCTCTAAAAGACAGGCTCTGGCGGGCCATCACGGCCCGCCAAATCTATGCTACATTTACTACCAATGGATGGTGGGATGCATATGATCGGAACGGATAACAGTGAATCAATACCTGGCGGGTTTCTCTCCTTCTCGCTGGTCGCCCAAGAAATTATTGCCGTACTCTTCGCTTTTTATTCCTATCAACAGGGTGATATGTCCACAGCCACCTTTTATCTGGCAATGGCCGGGCTGCTATTAGTTGGCTTGGGTATTCACAGTATTTTTGATCGCCCGCAACTGGCCAGGGCACTGCTGGCATTGCTGTTGATTGGCAGCTTCTTTTACCTGCTTGTCGCAACTTCAGATAACTCAGCAGGCAGTCCATTAAATAGTCCAACAAATAGCCCAATAGATAACTCGACCCTGATGTGGTGCCTAACCATTATTCCCGTTCTGGTTGGAACCTTTGGCTACCGCTACAGCATTTTAATCCTCAGCAGTGTATTTGCTGTCGCCGTCTGGCTGCTCTATGGCACACCGCAAATAATAACGACGCCGAATTACACTGACGTCAGTATTGTGCGCTTTCTATCTGCCTATATAGTCTTATCCCTGTTTGCTATCGCCATGGATATCTCCCACTCCCGCAGCCTCAACAAATACAAGGATCTATCTCTCAGAGTCGACCAAATCGCCCATCAGGATCAGCTTACCCAGCTGCCCAATCGCCATGATATGGAGCGACGACTGGAAAAAAAATATCAGCAGTATCGGCTGATCAACCAGCCCTTTTCCATACTGCTAGCTGATCTGGATAACTTTAAATTTATCAACGACCGCTACGGTCACGATGTCGGCGACGATGTACTCCACGCCATAGGCATACTGCTCGGCGAGCCACTGCGCGGGGAAGATGTAGTGGCTCGCTGGGGCGGCAATGAATTTATGGTACTGCTGCCCACCGCCAACGGCGAAGCCGCAGTTAATATTGCCGAACGGCTGCGCGCCCAGGCCGGTAAATTAACCATGGAAGCCCAGGGCGATACCCTGCGTATCTCTCTCAGCGTCGGTGTTGCGTCTATTGATAAATGCACTGGCATTGATGATTTGATTTCTACGGCGGAAAACGGACTCTACCAGGCCAAACATATGGGTCGGGATATGGTGGTGGTTGGTTGACGCTCAGCGTAACGCAAACAACCCTCTCGGCGATTCTTAAGCAAACTCAAAACTCAAAATAACCTCTTATTATAGCCCCAGGGCAATCCGACCTATTTGACCGCTTAACCTGTTTTTGGTGTTAAATCTGTTTATATGCAAGCCGAAATAGAATAAAGTAATTTAAAAAGTCCGCACAGTCATAAGCAGGGCTAGTTAACGTCTAATAATAATTACAATATCGGCTCTCATTATTAACAGGTCAGTTTTGCATAACCTTAACCCTATCAAGCACCGGCTCCCCAGTTACACTCTGCTATTGCTGGCAGGCCTAATGACCGGCTGCGGTAGTGGCGGGCCAAGTGGCGAAGATGATAGTTCTATCGGCGACAACAGAGACAGCAGTGCGGATGCTGGGAATACTGATAACGGGAATACCGACAACGGGAATACTGATAACGGGAATACTGACAACGGGAATACTGACAACGGGAATACTGACAACGGGAATACTGACAACGGGAATACTGACAACGGGAATACTGACAACGGGAATACTGACAACGGGAATACTGACAACGGGAATACCGACAACGGAAATACTGACAACGGAAATACTGACAACGGGAATACCGACAACGGAAATATCGACAACGGGAATATCGACAACGGGAATACCGACAACGGGAATACCGACAACGGGAATACCGACAACGGAAATATCGACAACGGGAATATCGACAACGGAAATATCGACAGCGGAGACACTGATAGCGTAAATACCGATAGCGGAGATACTGGTAGTTTACTCCAAGCAATATTTATCAACGAAGCCTCTTCCTCTAACGCCACCTTTGAAGATGAAGATGGCGATAGCCCCGATTGGTTTGAGCTATACAATGGTAAATCCACAGCCATCGACTTAACTGGCTGGAGCATCACTGATGATATTCTGGAACCAGCAAAGTGGGTTTTCCCGCCATCAGAATTGGCCGCTGGCGCCTATCTGCGAGTATGGGCGTCGGACAAAGATAAATCGGCAGCAGGAATATATAAAACACTGGTCAACCGCGGTGATACTTTTCGCTATCTGCTCCCTCAATCAACGCCCAGCAGAGACTGGACCAACCTGGACTTTAATGACAGCACCTGGCAACAGGGCGCGAGTGGATTTGGTTACGGTGATGGCGATGATGCCACGCTGGTCCCCGCTGACACAGCGTCAATTTATGTCAGAATTATTTTTACCATCAATAATCTGGAGTTAATCGACAACCTCCTACTGGATATGGATTTTGATGATGGCTTTATCGCCCATATCAACGGCGTTGAAGTTGCCCGCTCAAATATACTGGAAGCAACACCTTCTTTTAACACCACTGCAATAACCGACCGCGAAGCGACAATCTATCTGAGCGGCAAACCGGTCAGATTTGAAATAGATGAATTTCGAACAGTATTGAACGATGGGGAAAATGTTCTCAGTGTTCAGGTGCATAATATTTCTTCCGACTCCTCTGATCTCAGTCTGATTCCCTATTTATCAGCTTCTTATCTCGGCTCAACAGCAGATGGGGAAACGCCACCAGATATACTGGCCTTTCAAAATGCCAGCCTGCACACCAACTTTAAACTTTCATCCAAGGGGGAATCACTTACCCTGTTTGACAGCAGTGGCAATCAGGTTGATCAGTTGGACGTTACGGGTCTTACCACGGACAAGAGTATTGGACGATCTCTACAAGATGGTAGCCTGGTTTATTTTCAAGCACCCTCTCCAGGAAGTGAAAACAGTAGCGAGGAATTCAGCGGTATCACATTGAGCGAGATCGTTTTTTCTCACAATGGCGGCGAGTTTAATGACCGAAGCATCAGCTTAAGTGGCGTTAGCCAAGGCGAACAGATTCGCTACACCCTCGACGCCACTATTCCCACTCTCGAATCGCCGCTTTATTCTTCCGCTATAAGCATTGATGGCAATACTGTTGTTCGCGCCAAGGTTTTTCAGAACGGCTATATTCCTTCGCGCACTGCAAGCCGCACCTACATTACAAACAATACTCACGCCTTATCCATAGTTACATTAGTCACTGAGCCAGATAATCTCTTTGATGAACAGCAGGGCATTTATGTTTACGGCCCTGAAGAAAAATATAATAAAGATGAACTGCCCTTTTTCGGCACAAATTTTTGGCAAGATTGGGAGCGAGATATCCACTTTAGTTTTTATGAACCAACAGGGGAGTTAGGCATTGCACTGGATGCAGGCATTAAAATATTTGGCGCCTGGAGCCGCGCCAATGATCAGCGCTCACTTTCCATTTTTGCCCGAAACCGCTATGGCTTTGGCAAATTGGAATACCCGTTATTTCCTTCCCTTGATTACGACAGCTTTGAGTCTATTGTGCTGCGTAATGCAGGCAATGACTGGATAGAAAGCAATATGCGGGATGTTATGGCGACAAGCTTAATGGATGGAAGCGGTTTGGAAACTCAGGCCTATCGTCCCGCTGTGGTTTACCTGAACGGGGAGTATTGGGGCTTTTATAATATTCGCGAAAAAGTAAATGAGCATTTTCTCGACGATAAAATTAACGTTGATAAAAGTGAAATAAATTTACTCGTCGATAACGGGGAAGTATCGGAAGGCAGCAATAACTCCTACAACGAACTGATTAACTTCGTGCGGAACAACAGCCTAGCTGTTCAGGACAACTTCGACTATGTGGCCAACCAAATTGATATTGATAATTTAATTACCTATATGGTCGCGCAAATTTATTTTGATAATTGGGATTGGCCTGGCAACAATATTAAATTCTGGAATTCTCCGTCCACCAAATGGCGCTGGATTTTATACGACACTGATTTTGCCTTTGGGGCCTGGAATGATGTCGCCTACAGCAAGAACACCCTGTCATTTGCCCTGGAAGACAATGGTCCCTACTGGCCAAACCCACCTTGGTCAACTCTACTCTTCCGTAAACTTATGGAAAACAGCCAGTTTCGAAATCAGTTTATCAATCAATTTGCCGATGAGTTTAACGGCCGCTTTAAAGCCAGCAGCGTTACGCAGCATATTGATGCCATTGCAAATCTTATGGAACCTGAAATGGAGAGGCATTTTGAGCGCTGGGGTAACGGAAAAACAGTTGATACATGGCAATCGGCAGTCGGCGTTCTGAGGAACTTTGGAGACAATCGACTACCGCCTCTGAAAGAGTATATTCGCAATTACTTTGGTTTAAGCGGCATGCACCAACTCAATATCTCGATCAATAATCCCGCCGCCGGATCGGTAGAGTTGAACTCTCTTCAACTCACCAGTGCCAGCTGGCAGGGGGACTATTTTGATAATGTTCCAGTCTCTCTCACGGCTGTTGCCAATGAAGGCTACGTGTTTTTGCGCTGGCAGGGAGATATTAATAATGCCAATAATAGTGTTGAGCTGAATAGGTCGAGCAATACCAGCTTAGAAGCGGTATTTATCCGCGATTAACGTTCAGAGAAACCTTCAAGAAAAGATTAAGGGTAACGAAAACAATCCAGGCAGTGGTCATTAACCAGCCCCATTGCCTGCATATGCGCGTAGCAGATGGTCGAGCCAAAAAACTTAAAACCGCGCTTTTTCATATCACTAGCGATCAAATCGGAGAGCTCTGTGGTCGCGGAAATTTCGCTTAAATTCGCCCAGCGATTAACAATCGGCTGGTTATCCACATAGCCCCAGAAATAATCACTAAAGCTGCCAAACTCTTGTTGAATTTCGATAAACAGCCGCGCATTGGAAATCGCGCTGGCAATCTTTAAGCGATTGCGAACAATACCGGCATCACCCATTAAACGCTGCACATCTTTTTCCGTAAACGCCGCCACCTTCTGCACATCAAAGTCAGCAAAGGCACTGCGGTAGGCCTCACGCTTGCGCAAGATGGTTATCCACGACAGTCCCGCCTGGGCACCCTCAAGCAACACAAACTCAAATAACTTTTTATCATCGCGGCAGGGCACCCCCCACTCATTGTCATGATACTGTTGGTACAGAGGATCAACACCACACCAACTGCAACGCTTCACGTCCGTCATTTGCCTTTCCTCAACTTGTGACCTAGGGTTATTTTAGAAATGGGCATATATCTTGTAGCTATCCAAACGTTTAACCACATCAATTCAACGCTTTGCTAACTTGAAGCTCTATCAAGAATTTTCCATTGGCAAGTTATAGCTTAAATTCACAGACCCCCAAGGTAATTCTATATCAATGTTTAAACAGTTCCCGGCCATCCGACCCTACAGTAAACAATTTATTTCCGTCACAGCCCCGCATAAAATCTACGTCGAAGAGTCTGGAAATCCCGAGGGTATTCCGGTGTTGTTTATACACGGCGGCCCCGGCGGCGGCACCGCAACCAGCGACCGCTGTTTTTTCGATCCAGAGAAATACCGCATTATCCTCTTTGACCAGCGCGGCTCTGGACTATCCACACCCCATGCCCGGCTAGAAGATAACAACACCGCCGCCCTGATCGACGATATAGAAACCATACGCCAAACCCTCGACATTGAGCGCTGGGTGATTTTCGGTGGCTCTTGGGGCTCGACCCTCGGACTGCTCTATGCACAGCGCTATCCCGAGCTCGTTATGGGGCTAATACTGCGCGGTATCTTTTTATGTCGCGACGAAGATATCAACTGGTTCTACCAAGACGGTGCCGGACGTATCTTCCCCGAATACTGGCAGCAGTATTTACAGCCAATACCCGCAGACGAGCGCGGCGATATGCTCGTTGCCTACTACAAGCGTCTGACCAGCCACAATGAGCTGGAACGTATGGCCGCTGCAAAGGCCTGGTCAATCTGGGAAGGGCGCTGTGCCACACTGCACAGCAACCCGGATGTCGTGGATCGTTTTGCCGGCCCCCATATGGCCATGGCGATGGCGCGTATCGAAGCCCATTACTTTGTCCACAAAGCATTTTTACAGCCCAATCAGATTATTAACAACGCCGACAATCTGAAAGATATTCCCGGCACTATAATTCACGGTCGCTACGATATGGTCTGTCCGGTCAACCAAGCCTTTGAATTAAGTGCCGCATGGCCCTCCGCAAAACTGGAAATTATTGCCAATGCAGGGCACTCTTCTAGTGAACGAGGTATTACCGACGCATTAGTGCGTGCAACCAATACCCTCGCCTACCAGCTTGAACTTATTGATGTGGACTAACTAAAGCCTAATTTATGTACGGTTAGGGTAAAAGCAACAGGGCCAGCGACAGAAAAACTATGATCGGATTAATTCAACGGGTAACCCATGCCAGCGTCAGGGTGGATAACGCCATCTGCGGTGAAATCAATCAGGGCATCGTGCTGCTGCTGGGAATCCAGCGCGATGACGACCAGACTCATGCCGACCGGCTGTTAGAGAAAATACTGAACTATCGGATTTTTGCCGACAGCCAGGGAAAAATGAATCTATCCCTGCGCGATATTAATGGCGGCCTGTTAATCGTATCCCAGTTCACCCTAGCCGCAGATACCAAAAAGGGCCTGCGCCCCAGCTTTACCTCTGCCGCCGCCCCGCAAGCTGCTGAAGCCCTCTACAACCACTTTACAGCGCGGGCTAAAACCATTCACCAGGATACCCAGTGCGGAATCTTTGCTGCCGATATGCAAGTTTCTCTGTGCAATGATGGACCGGTTACTTTTTCTCTTCAGAGCTATTAAAGTGCCGAGCTAAAAAGTGCCGAGCTAGAAAGCGCAAAGCTAAAAGCACTAAAAATCCTCACTGCAATGCCGCAACCAGGCGCTGATGAAAACCCTCAAAACCACCGTTGCTCATGATCACAATATGTGACTTTTCTGCACCATCAATCTCTGCGATGGCAGTCGCCAACAGCTGCTCAATATCATCGCAGACAGTCGCCGGAATTCCGCAGCCCCGGGCAACAGACTCTATATCCCAATTCACCGCAGCACTCTTATACCAGAGCGCCTGGTCAGCCGCATCCACAGCACCACTTAAAATACCCTGATGCAGACCCATCTTCATGGTCGCCGAGCGCGGCTCGACAATCGCAATAATTTTTTCGCCAGCCACTTTGGCTCGCAGCCCCTCAAGCGTGGTTTTGATTGCCGTTGGATGATGGGCAAAGTCATCGTAAACCGTCACCCTGCTATCCTCGTGGATAACCTCCATACGCCGCTTAACGCCAACAAACTCACTAAGCGCCTTAGAGGCCATTTCCAGGCTGACACCAACCGTGGCGGCGGCCGCTATAGCAGCGACGCCGTTCAACACATTGTGGAGACCCGTATGCTGCCAGTGAACCTTAGCGACATTATTATTCACATCGCTGACCTCAAAGCTTGAGCCATCGCTGTGCAACAGCCGGTAGCGCCACTGAGCTGTGCTTTTATCGACCGAGCGATCATTAGAAGATTGCTCGGCAAGGGTCTGCACCTGACTCCAGCAACCCTGATCAATCACCTGCTGAATACTCTCAACGCCCGCCGGATAAATCACCGAACCGGTACTCGGAATAGTTCGCACCAGATGATGAAACTGTTTCTGGATAGCCGCCAGGTTTTCAAAGATATCAGCGTGATCAAACTCGAGATTATTTATCACCAGGGTATTGCTGTGGTAGTGAACAAACTTGGAGCGCTTATCAAAAAAGGCACTGTCGTACTCATCCGCCTCCACCACAAAATAGCCGCTACCCTCAGCATTACCACCCAGCCGCGCCGAGAGACCAAAGTCACTGGGCACACCACCAATTAAAAACCCCGGCTTTAACCCCGCGTAATCGAGAATTTTCGCCAGCATACTGCTGGTGGTAGTTTTGCCATGGGTGCCGGATACCGACAACACATGCTGATCGCGAAGTAAGTTGTCCCCCAGCCACTGGGGGCCCGAGGTATAGGCAAGACCGTTGTCGAGCATATATTCAACACAGGGGTTGCCCCGCGACATAGCATTGCCGACAATAATTAAATCCGGCGCAGGCTGCAGCTGCTGAGGATCAAAACCCTCGATCAGATTGATCCCCGCCAATTCTAATTGCGTACTCATAGGTGGATAGACATTGGCATCAGAGCCCGAAACCTGGTGACCGAGCTGTTTGGCAAGCTGTGCTAGACTGCCCATAAAGGTGCCACAGATACCAAGAATATGAATATGCATAGTTTGCCTTTTGCCCGAAAAGTGTCTGGTAAATAAAATTATTAAGGGATTATGTCACCACGAAAAAAAAACTGCTAAAAATCTGCGTTTATAGTCTAAAAATACTGGTATAGAACAGTGAACAACAGTTGCCCCGGCCTATGGACAAACCGTGCAATGGGCTAAAACAATGAAAGGGACTAAAGGGATTAAATAATAGTGAACAATTTATCCATCACCATAAGCCTGACAATGATTATAACTCTCTGCGGCTGTAGCACCGGCGGTGGTGGACAAAAAAGTTCTGATAGCGGCACCACTATTCCCCCGGTAATCACCAACCAGGACGACAGTATCCCGCCGGTAATCACCGATCAGAACAACAGTTCCCCACCCTGGAGCAGCTTCGCCGCCCAGTCCCAGGATCCCGAAAATTTCGCCGCCCTGGTCAGGGAATTTGAAACCGAAGAGTACGCCGGCATGGGCGCACTGGACATGATCAATGCCTCCAGCGCCTATGCCCGCGGCGCCACAGGCGACGGCGTCAGCATTGGCGTAATCGATTCCGGCGTTTATGAAGAACATGCAGAATTTTCCCGCGGCAGTGGCGATAAAATCACCTTTGCCGGCAGTGACTATAACAGCGGCCGACCAAGAACCGACGAAGCCTTAGGCCACGGCACCATCGTCGCCGGGGTTATTGCCGCCAATCGCGACAACAATAACTTTAACAGTGGCTTTAAAATGCATGGCGTCGCCTTTGATGCCAGTATCAACGCCTACGAAATACCCCTAGGCTCTGGTGACGGACCCTACCAGCCCCTCGAGGTTGACGATGTTAACTTCTCTACCGACAACTACTTTGCCAGCCGCTTTACCACCATGGCCAACCAAGCTGAAATCATCAATATGAGCTTTGGTTTTTCCGGCGTAATCACCTCCTACAGCGCCGCAGATATAGAATCCGCCTTTAGCGCCAGTCTCGACGCACTCAGGCAATTTAATAAACCCCGCGGCGATCGCTCAATCTTTGTTATCGCCGCTGGCAATGCCTGGAATGATCTCGATGAATTTGAGAATACCGTAGACGCAACCTCGCCGGAACTGCTGCCCGGCTTACCCTATTTATTCCCCGAGTTAAAAGACCATGTACTCGCCGTAGCCGCCGTTGATAGCAGCGGTGAAATTTCCTTTTACTCCAATCATTGCGGCGCCGCTGCAGATTTTTGCCTATCAGCCCCTGGCGGCGGTGATGCCAACGGTGATGGCGACTTTGATAGTGACGAAATAATCTGGGGGCCAAGCCCACCCCCAGCAGATGGTGAACCGGAAAGAGATTATTATGCCGGCACTATCGGCACCTCTTTCGCCGCCCCACTGGTCAGTGGCTCACTGGCACTGTTAAAGCAGATGTTTCCCAGCGTTGGCAACCATGAACTGGTCAACCGCCTGCTGGTAACAGCCAATAAAACCGGTATCTACAGCGACAGCAGTATCTATGGCCAGGGTCTGCTAGACTTAGACGCCGCCACTCGCCCAGTCGGCGCAATGGCAGTCGCCTCTGGTAACAGCCTCGACAGTGACCTAGTGCCACTTAATCAAAGTAGTATCAGCACCTTTGGTGGCGCACTAGGCAACAGCCTGCAAAGCGCACTTGGCGAACACAGTATGGCCGTCTTTGATGAACTCGGCTTCCCCTTTATCCAGAGTGCCAGCGCCTTAATTGGCAACAGCCGCGCATCACCCAAAACCTCTGGCCTGCGCCACAGCTCAGAACAATTTGAGGGCGGCAGCAGAATTCAGGTCGGTGCAGCTATCGACCACTGGCAAGCCAACAGCAGGCCAGGTTTCTATTCAGACAACCCCAGTGATCCGATACAGCCAGATTACTTTGCCCTGCAGACCCAAAATAGCCAGGGTGGCGAACGCTTTGCCGGCATTAATGCCAACCCCGGCTGGTTCTTTGGGGTCTACGCCGACGCCTTTGTCTCACCAGGTACCACCAATGATGACAGTAGCTTTGCCGCACCCTGGCTGCGCTTTGCCCGCAATGGCTGGAGCAGCGGCGGCGCCATAGCACTGGGCGAAGGAAAATTACGGCTGGGCGTTTTCGAAGGTTCCGCCAGCTGGAATCGCTTTCAACCGATCAACGACCACCGCGGCAACGGCGCTATGATGGAATACAGCCTGACTATTGACAATCAAGCTTTGGGACTGAGTATTCAGAGCGGCTTTGTTAATGAACGGGATACCTTCCTCGGCACCGAACTTGGCAGTGCACTGGGCCAGCTGGAAAACAGCGAAACCTATTTCACCGGCATCAATGGTCATCTGCAAATCAGGGAAAACTGGCAGGGCCTATTTGCACTCTACAGCGGCACGACTGACTCTGGTTTAGAGCAGGGAAAAAATGCTGGCTTTCTTGATCTCGACAGCTCAATTGCCAGCAGTTCATGGTCCCTGGGGCTAAGTGGACACTCACTCTGGAAACATAATGACCAGTTGAGTATCTACCTCGCCCAACCCCTGCGCATAGAGCGCGGACAGGCCAGCCTGCAACTGGCCAGCGGCAGAACTGTCGACCGTCAGGTTATTTACCAGACCGTCACCATCGACCTACAACCCCAGGGCCGCGAACAACAACTGGAAATGAACTACCAGTTTGCCTGGGGTCGCGCCACAGCCTTCGCCCGCGCTGAATATACCCATCAGCCCAATCACAACAACCAAAACAGCAGCTATGCAGAAATCAGCTTTTCACTGCATATGCCCATCGGCCGCTAACTAGCACTTACTGATCGCCATCTAAAGGGTTACCATAGCGTCTTAAATGGATTTAACCTCGGTATAAAATCGACTTAGAATTGACCTAAAAAGAAAGGAAGTTTTTTATGGACAAACGAAATGCATTCTACGCACAGTCCGGCGGCGTCACCTCAGTGATCAACGCCTCCGCCTGCGCCGTTATCGAAACCTGCCGTGCCAACAGCAATAAAATCGGAACCCTGTATGCCGGCAAGAATGGCATTCTCGGCGCACTCCATGAAGAGCTGATCGATACCAGCCTCGAATCTCCCGCCGCTATCCACGCCCTAAAACACACACCCGGCGGTGCCTTCGGCTCCTGCCGCTACAAAATGCAAGATATTCACGACAGCGATGCAGAATACCAGCGGCTGATAGAAGTCTTTAAAGCCCACGATATAGGCTACTTCTTTTACAACGGCGGCGGCGACTCCGCCGATACCTGCCTAAAAGTCTCGCAGATCTCCGAACAGATGGGCTATCCGATTCAAGCCATCCATATCCCCAAAACCATCGACAATGATCTGCCGCTTACCGACTGCTGCCCCGGCTTTGGCTCTGTCGCCAAATATGTTGCCGTCTCCACCAGAGAAGCCAGCCTGGATATCGCCTCCATGTGTGCCTCATCGACAAAAATATTTATCCTCGAAGTCATGGGCCGTCACGCCGGCTGGATCGCCGCCGCCGGAGGCCTCGCCGCCGAAAAGGCCGGTGATCCACCACATATTATTATCTTTCCGGAAATTCCCTTTTCCCGGGAACAATTTATCGCCAAAGTCGAAGAGACCGTCCAGCAAAAAGGTTACTGCGTCGTCGTCGCCTCCGAAGGTGCTAGCTATGCCGATGGCGCACTGATCTCCGCCTCAGCCCATAAAGATGCCTTTGGCCACCAACAGCTCGGCGGCGTTGCACCAACACTGGCCAGTATGGTTAAAAAAGCTCTGGGCTATAAATACCACTATGCCCTCGCCGACTATCTACAGCGCTCGGCAAGACATATCGCTTCAAAAACCGATGCTGAACAGGCCTATGCCGTGGGGAAGGCAGCGGTAGAAAAAGCCCTCGAAGGCAAGCGCGCGATTATGATCACCATTGAGCGCAATAACGGTGAGGAATACAGCTGGTCCCTGGGAGAAGCACCACTAACTGATGTTGCCAATGTAGAAAAAATGATGCCGCGCTCGTTTATTACTGAGAATGGCTTTGGGATTACTCAGGAGGCCAGGGATTATTTACAGCCGTTGATTATGGGGGAGGATTATCCTCCCTATAAAAATGGGGTTCCTGAATATGTGACATTGAAGAATAGTTTGGTGGCGAAAAAACTGGATTCGGTTTTTAGTCGATAAACAACAACGCTATCTATCCCTTCTCTACCCGCCTGAACAGCTCTGACATTGAAATGTTGAGTGTTCCGGAAATTTTCTGCAGCTTATCAATGCTAATACTATTTTCACCACGCTCGAGATTGCCGTAATAGGTTCGATTAATCCCTACTTTATCCGCAAACGCTTCTTGGCTCAGTCCCGCATCCATTCTAGCCTCCCTGAGATATTTCCCAAGTTCGCGCTTGTAAGCTAGTCCTTTAACTTTCATGCGAAGAAGACTCAGCCAATCCAAACCTCTAGTCCACTGTATATATACGGAATTACTGTTCTTCCTCAATTTGGCAGATAACCAAGAGTGGCGTAATTTACAATTTTTATACCCACTGGGCATAACCAATATTAAGACCTTTTATGCCAATCGAAACTTATTACACCCTTGTTTGATCACAATCAGGTTCGGGCAAACTATAATTTGAAGTTGTTGTATATATGCGGTATTTATAATCCTGTCACTCAACGGAAAGAGCGATTATGCGACCAGATAACAGGGAAAAGATTTGCCCAGATGGAGCAAATCAACGGTTTGATATTGTTGGTTTTGATCAAGATCTAAGCTTGGAAGAACTAGACGACCATAATGATTTTGTTAAACAGTTAGACGCCTCGAAAAACCCCAATGATCTTAGAAATCGTCTGCTAAGCATCTTTAAACAGTTAGGATTTTCTGACTTTGCCTTTATGGGCTTTACCCAGAATCATAAACCCCAAATCTTTTTAACCACATTGCCCGAAGAACTACTGACCAGCTATCAGGACCAGCGGCTGTACAGGCACGATATGGGCTTGGATTACCTCAAAGCGGATAATCCCACCCATTTCCACCATTCAGATATCCAACAAATCATCGACAGCACCTGCGCTCTAACCCAAACCTTCGATAAGAACAGGGAAATACTGGCTCTCTATCAAAAGTTCGAATTTAACGACGCCTATCTGATGCCTTATAAGCCCGACGGGAAAGAGGTAGGCAGCCAAGCAACAAATAACAAAGAGACGAAAAGCAAAAAGACAGGCAAAAGAGGAAGCTTGCTGTTTTCGCTTATGGCAAAGGGGGCAACTGTAGAAGAATTTATGGTGCTTACCGAATCTCGTGGCGCGATCTTGCATTTACTCGGAAAAACCGCGATACGTGTCTATCAAAACAACTTTAAAAGCCATAACTCCGCGCCGCGAATAAACTCTGAAACTTTAGGCCAAATCTGACCTAAATCTCCGCCAGGCAGCCGATAATTAAAACCATGGGCGCTTTAATGCGCCCGATCAATTAACCCCCCGCCCACTATGATCTTGCTCCTCAACACCGCATAATAGCCGCCACAAAAAGAATAGACCTCAAGGACGCATACTTTCATGTCTGCAGCACTACTTAACTTCTATCAAAAAACTGTTCTTCGCCATCCCCTCGCGGCCATTTTTATGGTTCTGGCGCTGGCGATTGCCATGGCCCTTGGGCTGCCCAACTTTAAGCTGGATGCCTCGGCGGATTCCCTGACTCTGGAACATGATGACGATCTGAATTTCTTCCGTGAGGTAGTACAGCGCTACGGCAGTGATAACTTCCTGATCGTGACCTTTTCGCCAATAGAGGGCGATCTATTCGACGATAACAATCTGCAGACCCTCTCTTCTCTGCGCAACGAATTGGCCGAGATCAAAGGCGTTGAAAGTATGCTGTCGCTGCTTGATGTGCCCCTGCTGTACAGTCCGAAAGTTGAAGTTGCGGATTTAAAAGGCGAGCTAAATACATTGCTGTCGCCCGGCGTTGATCGCGATCTGGCACGCCAAGAATTTCTTAACAGCCCTATCTACAAAGACCTTATTTTAGGCAGCGACGGTCAGACCACCGGTATGCTGGCGACCCTTGAACTGGATCAGAAGTATCTGGATCTGGTGCAGGCTCGCGATGCCCTGCGTCTAATCAAGTCAACCGATGGCCTGAGCCCAGAGCAGCAGCTTGAGCTAGATGCGGTGAGTAAAGAGTTTCTGGATTACCGCACGGCTAAAGCGGCTGTTAGCCACAAACTGGTTGCCGATGTGCGCAGCCTGATGGATGGCTACCGGGATCGCGCGACTATCTTCCTTGGTGGGCCGGATATGATTACCGCGGATATGGTCGACTTTATTAAAAGCGACCTGGCGATCTTTGGCGCCGGCATTTTGATCTTTGTGATCGTCACTCTGGCGGTTATTTTCCGTCAGCTGCGCTGGGTTATTCTGCCACTGAGCACCTGCGCCCTATGTCTGGTTATTATTCTCGGCTTCCTCAGCTGGATCGACTGGCGCCTAACGGTTATCTCATCAAATTTTGTCTCGCTGCTGTTAATTATTACATTGGCGCTGACCATGCATCTAATTGTTCGCTATCGCGAGCTGTATCGCACCCAGACAGAGGCGACCCAGGAACAGCTAGTCATTGATACGGTAAGATCCATGGCAAAACCCTGTCTGTATACGGTGCTAACCACTATCGTCGCGTTTATGTCGCTGGTAGTGAGTAATATTCGCCCGGTAATTGATTTTGGCTGGATGATGACCATGGGTATCAGCCTGGCGCTGGTGGTAGCGTTTATTATTATTCCGGCGGGAATGATGTTGGTGGGTAAGGGTAAAGACAGCGCCGGGAATGATAACTCGGCATCGTTTACCTCAGTATTCGCCAACTTTACCGAGCGTCACGGCAATATTGTGCTGCTGGTTGCCTGCGGACTAAGCGTGCTGTCGATCTATGGCATTAGCCGTCTTGAGGTGGAGAATCGCTTTATCGATTACTTCCGCAGCGATACAGAAATTTACCAGGGCATGGAAATTATCGATGCCTCCCTGGGCGGCACTACACCTCTGGATATTATTATCCAGGCGCCGACCTTTGCCGAGCCTGAACAGAGCTTTGCCGTTGATGAAGACAGCGACTATGGCGACGACGCTTTTGGTGAGGATGCCTTCGGTGACGATACCGAAGAAGACGAGTACGGCGACTACAGCTATGAAAATGATGGCTACGGGGATGATGGCTTTGAAGATGCTTTCGATAGCGACGCCGATGCCTTTGGCGAAGATAGCGCCAATGCCCTTAAAGATACCTATTGGTTCACCTCGACCGGTCTCGCCGACCTAGCCAAGCTACAGGCATTTCTCGAAGCCCAGCCAGAGGTAGGCAAGGTCAGCTCGCTGGTGCAGATCTACGATGTCGCCAGCGACCTCAGCGGCCATAAGCTCAATGATTTTGAAATCGCCTTTATGCGCAAAAGCTTTGGCGATGAAATCTACCAGCAGATGGTGGCGCCCTATTTAATTGAAGATATAGATGAGGCGCGGATTCAGTTGCGTGCTATGGAAACCGAAGGACTGCTGCGCCGTACTGATCTGCTGGAGAAAATCCGCGACTACGCCGTAAATGAAGTGGGTATCGCCAGTGAAGATATCCACTTTACCGGCTTGCTGGTGCTCTATAACAATATGCTGAAGAGCCTATTCAAATCGCAGATCCTCACTCTGGGTGCTGTTTTTGTCGGTATTATGCTGATGTTTTTGGTGCTATTCCGCTCGATTAAAATTTCGGTTATCGCCATCTTGCCAAATTTCCTAGCCGCGGGAATCGTTCTCGGCGGCATGGGTCTGGCGCGTATACCGTTGGATATGATGACCATTACTATCGCGGCAATTACCGTGGGTATTGGTGTCGATCACGCGATTCATTACATCACCAGATTCCGCCGTGAGTTTGCCGTGGATGGCAACTACCTGGGGTCGATGCACAGGGCCCATGCCAGTATCGGCCTGGCGCTGTTCTATACAGCAATTACCATTATTGTCGGCTTCTCGATTCTGGCGCTGTCTAACTTTATTCCATCGATCTATTTTGGTCTGCTGACCGGACTGGCCATGACCGCCGCTCTGCTCGGCTCGATGACTCTACTACCCAAGCTGATTTTGCTCACTAAGCCCCTCGGGCCTGAGACTAAAAACAACGCTTAATTTTGGATAATTTGTAACTCTATGCCACTTGTCACCCTGCAGGACATCTTTCTTAGCTATGGCCAGCCACCGCTAATCGATCATATCAATCTGGTTATTGAGCCGGGCGAGCGAGTCTGCCTGATCGGCCGCAATGGGGCGGGAAAATCCACCCTGTTAAAAATTCTTACCGGTCAGGTGATTGCCGATGACGGCGTACTTAAACGCGCCGCCGGAGTAAAGATTGCCCAGCTGGAACAGTCGGTACCCCATGATGCGGTTGGTTCGGTGTTTGATGTTATCGCCGAGGGTCTGGGTGCTGAGGGAAAGCTGGCGGCTCGTTACCACCATCTGATTCTCGAGCTGAGCGCCAATCCTACCGATAAGGTGATGCGCGAGCTCGAAGAGTGTCAGGCTGAACTTGAGCGTGTCGATGGCTGGGATATCAATCAGCGGGTTGAGGCGATTGTCACCAAAATGGATTTAAATCCGGATGTAGATATCTCCAGCCTGTCTGGTGGATATAAACGTCGGGTGCTACTGGCCCGCGCTCTGGTCTGTAAACCAGACCTGCTGTTGCTGGATGAGCCAACCAACCATTTAGATATAGATGCGATTAAATGGGTCGAGCAGTTTTTACTTAAGTGGGAGGGCGCGCTGCTGTTTATCAGTCACGATCGGCGCTTTATGGATAACCTGGCAACCCGCTTTATTGAGATAGATCGCGGCAAGATCGCCGAATTTAACTGCAATTACTCGACTTATATCCAGCGTAAGAAAGAGATGCTGGAGATAGAAGACAAGCATAATGCCCTGTTTGATAAGCGCCTTTCCCAAGAGGAAGTGTGGATTCGTCAGGGTATTAAGGCGCGCCGCACCCGCAATGAAGGCCGGGTTAGAGCGCTGGAATCGATGCGCCGGGAATATGCCGACCGCCGTAAACAGCAGGGCACGGCGAAGATGGATATTCAACAGGCGCAGAAGTCTGGAAAGATAGTTGCTGAAGCTGAGAATATTAACTTTGCATTTAATGATGGTGAGCAGGTGGTTAAATCCTTCTCAACCCTGATTCAACGAGGTGACAAGGTCGGCCTGATCGGGCGCAACGGTGTCGGCAAAACCACCTTGCTAAAACTGCTGCTTGGCCAGCTAGAGCCACAAACAGGTACAGTTAAAACCGGCACCAATCTTGATATTGCCTACTTTGATCAGTATCGCTCGGCTCTCGATGAGTCAAAAACCGTCCAGGACAATGTTTCCGGTGGCCGCGATATGCTCGAAATTGGCGGCAAATCGCGACACGTTATTAGCTATTTGCAGGATTTTCTCTTTAGTCCTGACCGCTGCCGCCAGCCAGTCAGTGCGCTTTCCGGCGGAGAACGCAATCGCCTGCTGCTGGCCAAGCTATTTACTCGACCTTCAAATATTCTGGTGCTCGATGAGCCTACTAACGACCTGGATATAGATACCCTCGATTTACTCGAAGAACTGCTGATCGACTACAAAGGCACCATCCTGCTGGTCAGTCATGACCGTGCCTTCCTAAATAATGTGGTTACCAGCACTCTGGTGTTTGAGGGCGATGCGGTTATTAACCAATATATTGGCGGCTACGATGACTGGTTGCGTCAGCGCAAGGTCGAAACTGCCAGCAATGAAAAAGCAGCGGCCAAAACCCAGGAAAAGCCATCTGCTAGCGCTAAAAAACGCTCTTACAAAATCCAGCGTGAACTGGATATGTTACCGGCAGAAATTGAGCGCCTGGAAACTGAAATCGGCGAAATTTCCGAGCAGATGAATCAGGCGGATTTCTATCAGGCGGAGCGCCCGGTCACTGCAGCCGTTGAAAAAAACCTCGGTGATCTGCAACAGCAACTCAACCACTGCTACCAGCGCTGGGAAGAACTCGAGGCGGAATAACCGCCGAGAAGCTGTAATTTGTTGAAATTTACCGCTAAATCCACACCCATTGGCGTAAATTGGCCTGTGGGCGTAGCGTATTGCGGCACTAGCCTTTAAAATCACCCCATCGTTCCTAACTTCAGACTGCACCCATGACCGAACAAAAAAAACCACTGGTACTGCTTATCCTCGACGGCTTTGGATATAGCGATGATGAAAAACACAATGCGATTAAAAATGCCCAGGCACCTGTCTGGCAATCGCTGTGGAATAACAATCCAAAAACATTGATTCACACCTCCGGTATGGCGGTTGGATTACCCGAAGGCCAGATGGGTAACTCTGAAGTGGGTCATATGACATTGGGTGCCGGTCGTGTGGTCTACCAAAATTTTACTCGCATTAACAAAGCCATTGTCGACGGTGACTTTTTCACCAATCCCGCTTATTGCGACGCTATTGATAAGGCGCAGTCTGCAGGCAAAGCGTTGCATATTATGGGCCTGCTCTCACCCGGCGGTGTTCACAGTCACGAAGATCATATTAATGCGATGGTTGAAATGGCCGCCCAGCGCGGTGCTGAAAAAATCTATCTGCATGCATTTCTCGATGGCCGCGACTGCCCACCGCGCAGCGCGAAACCTTCACTGGAAAAAACTCAGGCGGTTTTTGAGAAAATCGGCGTTGGCAAAATAGCCACTGTCTGTGGACGTTTCTACTCACTGGATCGCGATAACCGCTGGGATCGCGTAGCAGAAGCCTATGATCTTATTACAGCTGGCGATGCACCCTTTACAGCAACAGATGCTGTCTCGGCATTAAACAATGCTTATGAGCGCGATGAAAATGATGAGTTTGTTCACGCGACAACCATCTGCGCAGAAGGCGAAGCGCCGGTGCGTATGGAAGATGGCGATGCAGTTATCTTTATGAACTTCCGCCCCGACCGTGCTCGCGAGTTGGCTCATGCCCTGACCGACGAAGTCTTTGATGGTTTTGAGCGCAAAGTGGTACCGGCGCTTTCAACCTTTGTAATGACCACGGAATATCAGTCTAATCTGGATGTTCCCTGCGCCTACCCACCGATCGCACTGGTCAACTCAATGGGCGACTATCTGTCCATGCAGGGTAAAAAGCAGCTGCGTATTGCCGAGACTGAAAAATATGCCCATGTGACCTTCTTCTTTAGCGGCGGCAAAGAGTCTCTCTACGAGGGTGAAGAGCGCATCCTGGTGCCATCGCCAGATGTTGCCACTTACGACACCATTCCGGAAATGAGCGCACGCCAGGTCACCGAAAAACTGGTCGAGGCCATCGGCTCAGATAAATTCGATACGATTATCTGCAACTACGCCAACTGTGATCAGGTGGGTCATACCGGCAGTTATGAAGCCTCTATCAAAGCGGTTGAGACTATCGATTGGTGTCTCGAGCGCGTGATTGCCGCCACCCAAAAAGCCGGCGGTGAAATTCTTATTACTGCTGACCACGGCAATGTTGAAGAGATGTTCGACGAAGCGAATAATCAACCGCACACTCAGCATACGACTCTGCCTGTGCCACTGGTCTATGTTGGCGATCGCCAGCTGTCTCTGGATAGCGACGGCTCTCTGGCGGATATAGCGCCAACCATGCTGGCATTAATGGGTCTCGAGCAGCCTGTAGAAATGACTGGTCGATCCCTGGTTAGCAAAGCCAGCTAACCGATGAAAAGCCAACTAATGCAAACCAGGCATAAGAGATAAACAATGAAAAAATTATCGGCAATAAAACAGGTAGCGATCAGCTCGGTTTTATTGCTGATTTTTTCCAGCCCCATTTCACTCGCCGATTCAGACAAGCAAAAACTCGACAACTTAAAACGCTCTATCAGCAGTCTCGAAAAACGCCTGGAAAAGCGCAATCAAGAAAAAAATGTTCTCGCCAACAAGCTTAAAAAAGTTGAACTCGATGCGGCAAAAATCGGCAAAAATATTCGCCAGTTAAATACAAAAATAAATAACCGCAGTAACAAGTTAGCCTCCCTCGAAACACAACAGCGCGATCTGCAAAAAAATATTAAAAATCAAAATGTCGCTATCAGTAAACACTTGGCCGCTGCCTATAAACTCGGCGACCAGGAACCGATAAAATTACTCTTAAATCAGGAAAACCCTCAGCAACTGTCGAGACTGTTTAAGTACTACAGTTATTTTCTCGAGGCGCGCAATAAAAAAATTGAAACCTATATTGCCGATGTTGAAAAACTCACCGTATTGATGACAGAGGTCACCCAACAAAAACTCTTGCTGGACAGTGCCAAAAAAGAATTGGTAGAGGATCAAAAACAATTTTTAATAATCGGCAAGCGTCGCTCACAAGCGCTGAAAAAATTAACTGTCTCGCTGCAAAGCGATACAGCAAAACTCAATAAACTAATCGAAGAGCGCGCCGAACTAGAAGAATTGCTGAACACTGTCGAAGTTGCAGTCAATGATATGCCGCTTGCTGCGCCCCCCGGCCAGCAGACATTTGTCTCGCAAAAAGGTCTCTTGCAGTGGCCACTAAAAGGCCGGGTTGCACATAGCTACGGCAGTCAGCGCAGCGGATCCCTGCGCTGGGAAGGCTGGATGATCGGCGCCAAATCCGGACAGGCGGTCAATGCCGTGCACGATGGTCATGTGATTTTTTCCAACTATCTGCGCGGTTTTGGACTATTAATTATTCTTAACCATGGCGATGGCTATATGACCCTTTACGCGCATAATGAAGAGCTATTAAAAGAGACTGGCGACTGGGTATTAAGCAACGAAACCATTGCTCGTGCAGGGGAAAGCGGCGGTTTGGACAAGCCCGCCCTATATTTCGAAATTCGCAATCAAGGCCAACCGGCAGATCCTAAAATATGGTTGGGCAAGCGCTAACGCGTCAATTAATGCGTCAAGAGAAACCGTCTATGCTAAAAAATTATCTGACCGTCGCTATCACTTTTCTGATCAGTTTTGGGCTTCCTGTACAGGCGCTGGCGAGCGACGATACTTATGCCGAAAAATCACCGCCTGAAGAGCGGCTGCCACTTCGCGAGCTGCGGGTTTTTACCCAGGTATTTGAACAGATTCGCCGCGGCTATGTTGAAGAAGTTACAGACACCGAGTTATTGGAAAACGCTATAGCCGGGCTACTGCTTGAACTCGACCCTCACTCGGCTTACCTAAACGAATCCGACTACGATGAGCTTCAGGAATCTGCCACCGGCGAATACGGCGGACTGGGTATGGAGGTGGGTGCAGAGCGCGGTATGATCAAAATCATCTCACCTATCGACGACACCCCTGCGGCAAAGGCTGGTATTAAAGCAGGGGATTTAATTGTCGAAGTGGATGGCGTTCCGGTTCGCGGTATGGCTCTGCAAAAAGCCATCGACAAACTGCGCGGTGAAAAGGGCACCAGTATTGACCTTACCGTGCTGCGCGATGATCAAGATGGACCGATGGAATTCACTATTGTTCGGGATATTATCCAGGTCAGCTCGGTGCGCAGCCGAATGCTCGAACCGGGCTATGGCTATGTGCGCATCTCGCAATTTCAAATCAGCTCCGGAGATGACTTTAAAAAAGAACTGCGTGATCTCAAGCAGCAAGAGACGGAGTTGAAAGGGGTGATTATTGATCTGCGCAATAATCCCGGCGGGCTGGTGCCAGCCTCCGTAGAAATCTCTGACGCGGTATTGGATGGCGGCACTGTTGTCTACACCGAGGGCCGACTACCCAGCGCCAACAGCACTTACCAAGCCGCTAGCGGTGACCTGCTGGCAGAAATTCCCATAGTGGTACTGATTAATGGCGGCAGTGCATCGGCCTCAGAGATCGTCGCTGGGGCCCTTCAAGACCATCGACGGGCAGCGATTATCGGCACTCAGAGTTTTGGTAAAGGCTCGGTTCAGACAGTGATTCCCCTCGGCGATGGCCGTGCGGTAAAGCTCACCACGGCGCGCTACTACACCCCCAATGGCCGCTCTATTCAGGCGGAGGGAATTGTTCCGGATATTATTGTTGAGCCTGCGGAGATTCGTCGCTATCAACTTCGTGACAGAGTTCGCGAGGAAGATTTGGAAGGACATTTGGAGCAAGCCAGTGACGACAATGAAAGCCCTGCCGAGCCTGAAGAAGATATTACCGATGATAATCAGCTCTATGAAGCACTTAATGTGCTTAAAGGCTTCCAGTTATTGAGCAAGAAACTTTAAGAACCTATCGCTGGCGAATAACCAGCGACAGCCCTTTTTACGCTCTTTTTTTACCCTTCACTTTCACTCTTCATTTTTTAAAAGACCGGTAAATAAATAACAACACCAGCGCACCGACAATCGCAGTTATCAGACTGGCAAAACTAAACTCGCCGGTTGTGCCAATACCGATAAAAGAACCCAGCCAACCACCGACAAAGGCACCGGCTACACCCAGCAATGAGGTGACCACCAACCCGCCACCATCTTTGCCTGGCATAATATATTTCGCCAAAATACCAGCTATCAGTCCCAATATAATCCAAGAAACAAAACCCATACATTTCTCCTTTTAGTTAACAAAAATAGAAAGTTTATGCGTAAGCAGCGCTCTCAACCTGATGCATATGTACATCTTGCTGAGGGAATGGAATAGAAATTCCATTGCTATCGAAGGCCTTTTTCACCGCCTCGGTCAGATCAAAATAAACACCCCAGTAATCGGCGGTATTTACCCAGGGGCGGCAGACAAAATTAACGCTGCTATCGGCTAACTCAACCACCGCAACCGTGGCTTCAGGAATTTCCAATACGCGCTTATCAGCTTTTAAAATACCCTCGATCACTTTCCGCGCACTGTCTATATCATCGCTGTAGCCAATGCCAAAAACCAGATCCACACGCCGGGTATCATTGGCCGAGTAGTTAACTATATTGCCACTGATTACACCGCCATTGGGCACGATAACTTTCTTATTGTCCGGTGTATTTAACTCGGTAGTGAAAATCTGGATGCTTTGAATAACCCCAGAGGTGCCAGCAATCTCGACAAAATCACCAACTTTGAAAGGACGGAAAATCAGCAACAGAACCCCCGCCGCAAAATTCGACAGCGAACCCTGCAATGCCAAGCCAACCGCCAGACCAGCGGCACCGACAATGGCGACAAAAGAGGCGGTCTGAATACCCAACTGACCGAGCGCAGCGATACACACAAACACTAACAACGCATAATAGATAATACTGCCAGCAAAATTGCGTATCGCCGGATCCACTTCATTTTTCTGCATTAGCTTTTCTACTACATTGGCGAGCTTTTTGACGATCCATTTACCGATAATAAAGATCACCAACGCCATTAATATTTTTACCCCGTAAAGAACAACTAATTCCTGTATAAGCTCAAGATTCTCTTCCATTTTAATTTCCCTATTTTTGTAAAGGTTGCCCTCCATTTATGGAGCGCATTCAATTGACCTCATTTAAGGGTAGTACAGAGAATGTGTTTTTTCGAAAAGTGTATAGATGCCAGCCTACGCTGGCATGACGGGACTAAAGATTGGGTGGGGTTCCTGCGTTAGGGTGACAGGAGGATATACTCCGATAATTCCAAGCAAAGCCGCCACCCTTACTGTGATCAGTCAGATTCCGCTTATGGTCAGTCGTATTTTCGTTAAAAGCGAGGATCTGTTTGAGCGCCAGCGAGTTACCGCAGCTTAGGGAATGCGACTGACCATGGAATCGATCACAGTAAGGGTGGCGGCTTTGCGACCGCTCGAACTAAACGGTCACAACCAGTTAAAGCAGAGAACTAACTGCCCTCCACCTCCAACTTATCCACTTTCTGGAACCCCCGAGGCAACTTGTGCCCACGGCGACCGCGCTCACCACGATAGTGCTCAAGATCTTTAGCCTTCATCACCAAGTAGCGCTTACCAGAGTGAACAACCAGAGAGTCGCCCTCAGAAATAACCCCATAGTCAATCACAAACTCCTCACGAGCCTGCAACCGCGAACCGGGAATATTAATAATCTTATTACCCTTACCCCGTGCCAATTCAGGCAACTCGGAAATCGGGAAGACCAACAAACGTCCCTCATTGCTCACCGCAGCGATCAGCGCATTGGTATCACTAACCATTTTAGGACTCAGGATTCTGCCGCCCTTGGGAATAGAGACCACCGCCTTACCGGCCTTATTCTTGGTATACAGATCGCCAATCTTACCGACAAAGCCATAACCCGCATCAGTACCCAACAGCACCTTCTGGTCATCTGCACCCATCAACACATCAGTAAACAATGCCCCAGAAGTTATATTTAAGCGACCAGTTGCCGGCTCCCCCTGACCTCGAGCCGATGGCAAAGTATGACCGGCCAGCGCGTAAAAACGCCCGCCGCTGTCCTGCAAGAACAGATTCTGGTTACTGCGCCCAAGGGCTGCAGAGAGGAACTTATCACCGGATTTATAATTTAGGGTTGTCGGATCAATCTCATGACCCTTCGCCGCACGCAACCAACCTTTATCGGACAGCACTGCAGTAATCGGCTCCGCGGTCAGTAGATCTTTCTCATTAAAGGCCTGGGCTTCACCGCGCTCTTTTAACGGCGAACGACGATCGTCACCATATTCTTCGGCAGTAGCTTTAAGCTCTTTCTTAACCAGCGTCTTAAGTCGCGCATCGGAACCTAACAGCAGCTCCAACTCAGCTTTTTCTTTGGCTAACTCATCCTGCTCACTGCGAATCTTAAACTCTTCCAGTCGCGCCAACTGACGTAGCTTTGTGTCCAGTATATATTCCGCCTGGGTATCGGAAAGACCAAAGCGAGCGATCAATGCCGGCTTGGGTTCGTCCTCGGTGCGGATAATATGAATCACTTCATCGATATTCAAAAACGCGATTAATAAACCATCCAACAGGTGCAGACGCTTATCGACTTTCTGCAATCTGTAGTCGAGACGACGGCGAGTGACATCGATACGGAAGCTCAACCACTCTTTTAGAATCTGACGCAGATTCATCACCGAGGGACGGCCATCGATACCAATAATATTCATATTGATGCGGTAGCTGCGCTCGAGATCAGTGGACGCAAACAGATGATCCATCAACGCGTCTATATCAACGCGATTGGAGCGCGGTGTTATCACCAGACGGGTTGGATTCTCATGGTCAGACTCATCACGCAAGTCCTCAACCATGGGTAATTTTTTATTGCGCATCTGCGCGGCAATCTGTTCCAGAATTTTGGAGCCCGAAGCTTGGAATGGCAAAGCGGTAACAATAATATCGCCGTCTTCCTTATTCCAGATCGCGCGCATCTTTACCGAGCCACGACCGGTCTCATAGGTATTTAGAATATCCGCCTGGCTGGTAATAATTTCCGCTTCGGTGGCGAAATCCGGCGCTTTAATAAACGCCATCAGCTCGGGAATTGTCGCCTTGGGACTCTCTAACAAGTGTAGACAGGCGCTGACCACCTCATTGAGATTGTGCGGTGGAATATCGGTGGCCATACCCACGGCAATACCCGTAGTGCCGTTAAGCAGCACATTGGGCACCCGGGCTGGCAGAATCTCCGGCTCTTCCATGGTGGCATCAAAGTTGGGGCGCCAGTTGGCTGTACCCTGACCCAGTTCCGAGAGCAGTACATCGGCGTATTTGGAGAGCTTGGATTCGGTGTAACGCATGGCCGCGAAGGATTTTGGATCGTCCGCTGAACCCCAGTTGCCCTGGCCATCGACCAGCGGATAGCGGTAGGAGAATGGCTGCGCCATCAACACCATGGCTTCATAGGCGGCACTGTCACCGTGAGGGTGAAATTTACCAATTACATCGCCGACAGTTCGCGCAGATTTTTTATATTTGGCGCTGGCTTTTAAGCCCAGCTCACTCATGGCATAGACTATGCGGCGCTGTACAGGCTTGAGGCCATCGCCAATATGCGGCAGTGCGCGGTCGAGGATGACGTACATGGAGTAATCCAGATAGGCCTGTTCGGCATAGTCGCTGAGAGGTCTGCTCTCAACGCCCTGATCATTAAAGGTTACGATATCGTTCATCGTTCTTCCTGTATTAAATACGGTTTAAAGATTGGCGGAATCGGCTAAATTGCCTTTGGTTTCTAACCAGGCGCGCCGGTCTGAGGCGCGCTTTTTGGCCAGTAACATATCCATAATGCTATTGGTGTCATCACCGGGTTCAAGCGTTAGCTGAACCAGTCGCCGAGTATCCGGATCCATAGTGGTCTCGCGCAGCTGCAGCGGATTCATCTCACCCAACCCTTTAAAGCGCTGGACATTGACCTTGCCGCGCTTGCCCTCGGCCTGAATGCGATCGAGAATACCCTGACGCTCGGCATCGTCCAGTGCGTAGTAAACATCTTTGCCGACATCGATTCTAAACAGTGGCGGCATGGCGACATAGATATGACCCAGTGCAACCAGTGGTCGGAAGTGACGGACAAATAATGCACACAGCAGTGTCGCAATATGCAGCCCATCGGAATCCGCATCGGCGAGAATACAGACTTTGTGGTAGCGCAGTGAGTCGACGTCTTCCAGTGCCGGATCTACCCCCAGTGCGACGGAGATATCATGAACTTCCTGAGAACCGAGAATCTCCTGAGAATC
>Ga0209196_1000422_pt1 | contig 34297 bp, 29 predicted proteins | sample COGITO_mtgs_1105_5_FD_184801 | JGI IMG/M metagenome (GOLD analysis project Ga0209196, IMG submission 184801) | Pelagic marine microbial communities from North Sea - COGITO_mtgs_110509 (SPAdes) (version 2) | ecosystem: Environmental > Aquatic > Marine > Epipelagic ... | reverse complement strand
ATCGACGCCTTGAGCTTGAGCTTGATCGTGTAGGGGTCAGGGGCGCTAATACCCACGGATGAGAAGTCCGTGGCCTCGCCCTTGTTGTAGCTCTCTGCCCCCTGGATGTAGTAGAGCATGCCTGCATACTCGGCGCCGAAGTCGGGGTGGAGGATGCGTTGGTATGAGAATAGAAAATCCTCGGCAGTGAGTGGTGTGCCGTCTGACCATTGGCCATCTTTACGGAGCTGGAAGGTCCATTCGGTAAAATCATCATTGGCTTGCCATGATGCTGCAGCTCCCGGGAGATGAACGCCTTGTTTGGAGGGGTGTTCTACACAGAGGCCCTCGAACAAAGCCCGGATGATATTGCTCTCGATGACTCCGGTGACAATTTGCGGGTCGAGGCCCTGGGGCTCCGTGCTGTTTCCCAATACGAGGATTTTTTTCTCCGTGTAGGCATCAATGGGCGGCTCACCCTTGCATGAGACCAAGGCGAGGCCACATGCAGTGAGTAAAAGGTAAACCATGTGAGCAAAGCTCATGTCGAGAAAAGTGGCGGGTTTACCAAGAATGTGGAGACTTTTTTAGATGAAAATGAGATTGCAGTCGGTTTGCACAAAATGACTTGTGTCAGCTGAAAGCCCTTTTTTTATGAGTCAAATTTCTAGAGTGAGCCACTTAAGAAGACTCATGCGCTTCCGGTATCGATTTTGACACGGGGTTTATTCATGATTTTGGCGATAAAGGGTGAGGTCATGGCGCGTAGCAGTGCGCTGTAGTTGAGTTGGAAGGGGATTTGGGCTCCCAATTTCATATTGCCACGATAGTTGCTTGTGTCGACCACGAGGTGATCGCTGCTTGCAGCAAGGATTTTGAGACCAGGGGGAGGCACAAGCCCTTCCGGATCCGTGTCTTGTCTGCCAATCGCTAGAATGGCCTGAGTAATGCTTCCCCGGTCACGGCTTGGAATCACCTCACCAAAGGCCGCCTGCGCAATCTTGCCCCACGGCTTGGATGGTTTGGTTTTCAACTCGATGACCTCAGCAAACAAGGTGATGGCGTCAGTGTGTAGACCTTTGATCTTCTGGCGATGAAGCGGCTCGCATCCGAGCAGTAAAGCTTCGCCCAAACGCAAGTTATTGATGCGTCCGGTGTCGGCTCCACTGAGTGCCCATGCAAGATTTGCAGAATTGCCACCGGAAACCGTGTTCACAATCGGGCCGAATCTTGCATCGATTGAATCCGCCAGTGCGGAGAGTTCAGCCATGTTGTGACGGTCGGGCGCGACGCCACTTCTGCATGCAAGGTTAGTGCCAATCCCCATAAAGATAATATTGGGGAGGCGGAGGACTGCGCGGACCGTTTTCTCGATTAGCGGGGGCATGATCCCCTCACGAAGATCTCCGAGTTCCACCATGAGCACAACACCATGAATACGGTTTAGCCTCTTTGCCGTTTCTGAAAGTTTACGGATCACCTTGATCTCCGTATTAAAACTCACATTGGTCAGCTCCACCACCTGATCAAGCTGGCTCAGCATTGGAGTGCGGATGAGTGTCATGGAGGCACCCATTTTAGCGCCTCGCATGGTTTTTATGTTTTCAACTCGTGAATCTCCCAGTCCAATGACGCCAGCTCTGAGCCATGCATTGGCAATCTCAGGGGCTCCCAAAGTTGCCTTGGTGACACCGGTGACCGAGATTCCTTTCTCGCGAAGGCGCGTTACCAGCGTCAGCGCATTGTGCGTGATCTTCTCGAGATTGATTTCTAGGCGCGGTGCAAGCTGATGGATTAAGTTGATACTTCAGCTCCGATCTGGGGGAAGAAGGAAAGAACCATCTCAACTAAACGCTCGGGGGGACGGGTCAGTACATCCGTGGACGGAATTCCTAATCCCTTCTCGTATTTGATGATAGCTTCAGAAACTTCGGTATCGGTCATGTTTTCATGATTGAGGGTGAGGCCGATGACCTTCGTTTTTGCAAAGGTTTCGATCAGCTTGATTTCAGATGCTGGGGTGGGCATCGGCATGCTGTCGAAGTCGCATCGATGCTTTCTTCCTGGCGCATGCTGTAGCACTACGGCCTGAGGGCAGCTTCCTCGGAGAATGAAGCTGGAAGTTGAGTAAGCCGGATGACTCAAGGAGCCTTGGCCCTCTATTAAAATGACATCTGGATTTTCGTTTTCGATGGCTTCGAGGATCGTGGCTTCCAATTCTCCTGCGCAAAATTGAGAGGGCACTGCATCGAGAGCCAGGCCGTAACGAGCCCCTTGGATGAGTCCCGTCTGGCCAGTGCCAATCATGATAGCCTTGATCCCGCGCGCCTTGAGCTCCTTTGCTAAGATGGTGGCCGTGGTGCGCTTGCCAATGGCGCAGTCAGTGCCAAGTACTGCGATACGCGGGCAGGTGACTTCCGTGATGCGACCAGTGAACACTCGCAGATCTTTTTTCGGCCGAGGTTTTCTGACATCGCGAATAATGACTCCCGATTTGGCGCAAGCGGCTGTGAATTCGGGATCATCGTTGAGGAACTCATGGAGTCCGTTGACAATGTTAATACCATAGCCGATGGCGCGCAGCAGCAGCCGTCTTTCGGCGGGCGAGAGCATTCCGCTTGCAGGTGCAATTCCGAAAATGAGATGATTCGGAGCACGGCCAGCGTGTGCTAAGGCGGTTCCAAGATCGCGGTAGATTGGAATGTGATTTTTTTTGCCGTCTAAGACTTCGCCGGCATCCAACCCCTCCTTCTCGCTGTCGATGATTGAGAGGATTTTGTATTTTTTCGAATGCCGAGCTAAGCCATTAGCCGTCTTTCCATCAATCCCGGCGAAGTTGCCTTCACAATAAACGATCGCGGTTTCTGGGCGAACCTCCTCGATCTTGGGAGATGACTCCGTTGGTTTGGCTAATAGGTCGGATTCGGTTTGCGAACCAAAAAAATTCGGCTTCGCAGTGGAGTGGGTATTTTTAGACATAGGCATTCCTCGAGCTGGACTCGGAGGAGCGACGGGTTCGTGTTAGCCAGAAGCAGCTAAAAGTCAACGAGAGGTCCCAACCAAGATAAACATGCAGATCTTTTATGATAACATGGATCTTGGCCTTAGACAGGATTATTTTTTACAACAAGAATAGAGGGCTTGCTTAGCAAGATGTGCTATCATAAAAACCCACAGGTAAACTGGTGGTTATTCGGCCAGCTGACTGCTCTTTTTATGAAGGCATATTTCATCCGCAGGTTCATGCTTGTGCCCATCACCTTGCTGGGGGTGACCTTGATTGTCTTTGCGCTAACCAGATTCATGCCGGGCAGTCCGGTGGAGCGGGCGATGCAGCAGGCAGCGCAAGCGGGAGATGAGAGCTCGAAGGGTGCCGCTGGTGGCAGGGAGAACCAAGGAGGTATGAGTGATGAGCAGGCGGAGGAGCTCGAGGAGGAGTATGGCTATGACAAGCCGGTATTGGTAGCCTATGTCCAGTGGCTTGGGCTTTGGAAGCGGGAGCGGCTGCAGAGTAAGGGGGAATTTGAGAAGGGGGGCGAGGATGTCATCGGGGATAGTAAGGTGGAGGATTTTGAGCGGGAGACCATCGTTGTGCTCAAGGGAAGCGGCCGGCAGGTAAAGGTCAGCTGGGATGGTGAGGATGTGGCCACGGCTCAAGCGGTCTTCATGCTGGATGGTAGTGAGGTTTCTTCAAAAGGCTGGGAGGTGAGAATTGATACTCCCCAAGAGCGCAAGGAGCGCTGGGCGCGCCGGATGAAGGTGGATGTGGCCGAGGCCCCGCCCTACGTGCACCGCGCCGTGATCTATAAATCCAGATTCTCCGGTCTGCTGCAAGGTGACTTGGGGAACTCGATTACTTATCAGGACAAGGTGATTGATATGATTTTACAGAGAATCCCGATCGCACTCTATTTTGGCCTGCTTTCCACGGTGATTATTTATGGTGTGTGTATTCCCTTGGGGGTGCTCAAGGCGATCAAGCACCGCACTCCGATGGATAATATTTCATCCATTCTGGTTTTTGTCGGTTATTCCATTCCCGGCTTTTCACTGGGGGCCGTGCTTCTTGTTTACCTTGGCGCACGTGCTGGTTGGTTCCCATTATTTGGATTGGTCAGCCCTGATTTCTATGAAATGTCCACCTGGGGGCAGCTCAAGGACTTGGCACACCACACGGTGTTGCCCTTGATGTGTTATGTGGTGGGCGGATTTGCGGTGACTACCATGATGATGAAGAATAATCTGATGGATAACCTTGCCGCGGACTACGTCAGGACGGCGGTTTCCAAGGGGGTTGGTTTTAAGAAGGCGGTCTTTGGTCATGCTTTCCGCAATTCATTCATCCCGATCGCGACGAGTCTCGGGCATCTGGTCTCAATCTTTGTGGGAGGCAGTATGCTGGTGGAAACCGTGTTCGACATCCAGGGATTCGGTTTGCTGCAGTTCCAGTCCATCATTGGCAGGGACCAGCCGGTGATTATGGGTACGCTGACCATTGCTGCATTTCTGATGGTCTTGGGCAATATTCTCTCTGACATCATTGTGGCGATGATCGATCCACGTATTAAATTCAATTAGATGGTGATGCTCAGAAAGATAGGATGGATTTGGCTCTTAGGCTCGGTGTTTGCCGGGCTAGGGGAGGTCCTTGGTCTCTCGTTGCCGACCTTGCGCTGGGGCTTTAATGTCAGCCGTGAGATTGAGTGGCTACACTGGGGTAGTGGTGAGGGGGCGTTTTTGTGGTTTGGCTGGCTGGGTGTGTTATTGGGGCTGGCGTTCGGGGTGATGCTGCTGTGGAAGTTTCCGCGGGACTTTGCCTTTACGCCGATCACGCAGCGGCGCATCGACCGCTTCCGCTCGATCAAGCGTGGTCACCGTGCTCTGTTGATCCTTGGCTTTCTGGCCTTGATTGCGTCACTGGATCATCTGGTGGTAGGTAATGAGCCGCTGGTGATGAAGTATGAGGGTAAGTGGTATTTTCCAGCATTGGTGAGGGAGGACAAGGTGGCGAAGGGCAAGGACTTTGGCATTGGTGGTGATGAGGCGGAGGCACCAGTGAATTACCGTAAGCTTAAGCAGCATTTTGAAGACACGGGAGGGGAGCATGGTGGAAACTGGATGGTGATGCCACTCGTGCCCTACGCGCCCACTCAGGATACGGTGGAGCTTCCTGTTGAGAAGCTAGAGCTCAGGGTTGACGGGCTGGTGTATCGCAAGCAATCCGCCGAGCCATACCAGGGTCAGGTGAGCCGGGTCTATGACTTGAGAAAGCCGAACGCAAAGTACATGCAGATGGCCTACCGCAAGGGCATGCCGGAAGGTCTGGCCGAGGGCTGGGACAGGCAGTCCAACCGGGTTTACTCAGCACGCTACCAAGCGGGTGAGCTGGTGGCGGGCTCCACGGTCTGGAATGGTGAGGGCGAGGTGAGCGATTTCCTCAAGCAAGAGGCGTCCGGTCCATTGATTGTGTATTACTCAGCCGCTCCTCCGAGTTTGGACATGGGGCATCTGCTTGGCACGACTCCGCAGCGTGAGGATGTGCTGGCCTATCTCTTTGGTGGGCTACAGGTGAATTTCAAAGCGGCGATTTTTTATGTGCCACTCGTCTATGTGATCGGCATCAGTGTGGGGCTGCTGATGGGCTTCTTTGGCGGTATGTTTGATTTATTAGTGCAGCGCCTCATTGAGGTGTTCTCTAACATTCCATTCCTCTTTGTGATCATCATTGTCAGTGAGTCTTTCCCCAAGAACTTGAAGGAACAGCTCGGCCTGGGGGTGATTCTCTTTATTCTGATCCTCTTTGGCTGGATGGGCATGACCTATCTGATGCGCACGGCAGCACTCAAGGAAAAGGCACGGGACTACGTGGCGGCGAGCCGGGTGATTGGCTGCTCGACGCCAAGGATTCTTTTCAAACACATCCTACCCAATGCGGTGGCGATTCTGGTAACACTGGTACCGTTCTCTGTCTCAGGGCTGATCCTTGGGCTGACCTCGCTGGATTATCTCGGCTTTGGTCTGCCGCCCGAGTATGCCACCTGGGGGACCTTGCTGCGTGAAGGGCTTACCAATCTCTCGGCCCCCTGGCTGGTGAGCTCCGCCTTCCTCTGCCTGGTGAGTGTGTTGATTCTGGTAACCTTTGTGGGCGAAGCCGTGCGAGAAGCCTTTGACCCCAAAAAATTCACTTACTACCGATAATGTCTGCTCGAAAGAATTCCATTTTGTCCTGCTTGATGCTGGCACTCTGTGCCGGTTCGCTTGGCATGCTGAGCTCATGCCAGCGGGATGAGGAGGCAGCGGAGAGGGGGCTCGGTTTTGAGCAGTTCAAGCCGGTCTACAACCGCTACATTCAAGGCTGGCTCGAGCAGCAGAGAGCGGATCTCGAGCAGGCCATGGCAACTACACAAAAGGAACTCGCGGGAATGGAGGATCCTGGTGCCATGAAATCCCGTGAAGACGCTTTGGCCGAGCTGCAGTCGGAGATAGAGGTAATCGATTTCCGCCTGAGTCTGGGGGATTATTTTGCCGATAAAAACCCAGAAGATTTACCTGAGGATCTGGTCTGGGAAGATGGCATGGATGAGCCTGAGATTGGCGATCCGCGGGCGCTTAAGGGTGGTGTTTTCCGCACCTGGATCCCTCAGTTCCCGGCCACGGTGCGCCCCTTTGGTAAAGAATCTAACAATAGCTTTCGCGGCTACTTGTATGATGAGCTTGAGATCGGGCTGGTGGGCATGCACCCGCTGACGGGCAAGATTATTCCAGGGGTGGCCAAGCGCTGGGCGGTGTCCGAAGACAAGCGCACGGTGTATTACGAGCTGGATGCTGACGCTCGCTACAATGATGGGATCAAGGTCCGGGCGCGGGATTTTCAGATTGCGGCCTATCTGAGGGTATCTGACCATGTCACCGCCCCTTACGCGAAGCAGTACTACCGTGAGCAGTATGCTCAGATCGCGGTGTATAGTGAAAACTTGCTCTCGGTAACTCTGCGTGAGGGTAAACCACTGACCCCTCTGTTTGCCTCGATGGGCCCTGCTAATCCTGAGTTTTATGATGAATATGGGGCAGACTATGAGGATCGTTATCAATGGCGGGTGCCACGCCACACCGGGGCTTATTATGTGAAAGATGTTGACGTCAACAAAGGGGTTTCTGTCAAGCTGACTCGGGCCAAGGACTGGTGGGCGAAGGACAAGAAATATTACCGTTATCGTTTTAACCCTGACCACATCGTCTACACGGTGATCCGGGATGAGAACAAGGCATTTGAGCTGTTCCGAGCCGGTCAGCTGGAGGCGTTTTTCCTGACCCTGCCCCAGTACTGGTATGAGAAGTCCGAGATACCTCAGGTGTTTGATGGCTACATTGAGCGCTACAAGTTCTACACCCAGTACCCGCGGGTGCCGCGTGGCATTTACATGAATGTCTCACGCCCGAAGCTTGATGACCGCGATGTCAGGCTGGGTCTGCAGCACGCGCTGAACTGGCGCAAGGTCATTGATGTCATGTTCCGTGGGGATTTCTCCCGTCTGGAGGGATTTAGCCAAGGATATGGCGAGTATACCAACTCCACGATCAAGGCACGTCCTTACTCGGTGACCAAGGCACGTGAGTATTTTAATGAGGCGGGCTATACCGAGGAAGGCAGTGACGGCATTCTCAGAAAACCATCAGGCGAAAAGTTGTCCGTGGTTCTGAGTTTTGGAAATTCACCTGCTGCCAGTAAGCTCTGTAATCTACTCAAGGAGGAGGCCAAAAAGGCAGGGGTTGATCTAGTGCTCGATGGTCAGGAAAACACGGTCTTCTATAAGACGGTGATGAAGAAGGAGCATGATATGGCCTTCTGGGGCTGGGGATCGCAGCCACCTTTTCCTGCATATCATCAGTTTTTCTATTCCAAGAATGCCTTCGATGAGAAAGGTAAACCCAAGCCACAGACCAATAACATCAACAGCTACGCCAACCCACAGATGGATGTCTACGCGATGGCGGTGAGAAACGCCAAGACTCTGGAGGAGATCAGGCAAAATGCGTGGGCCGCCCAGCAGCTGGTTCATGATGAGGGTTTTTTCTCTCCGGGCTACTCGACGGATTACGTAAGGCTGGGAACATGGCGCTGGGTGTGCTGGCCGGAGACCGAGGACACGCCATTCAACGTGCCGGTGGTGCGCGAGCCTTTTGAGAGCTACGTGCTCTGGATTGATCCACAGCGCAAGGAGGAGACGGAGAAAGCGATGCGCTCAGGGAAGGTGTTTAGTGAGGTCTACCGGGTGATTGATGTTTTCAAGGATGGCATTCCGCAACAACAGAAAGGAGAAGGCAGTGAGTGAGAAGCAGAATAATTTACTCGAGGTGAAGAATCTGGTCACCGCGTTCCGCCTGGAGAACGGAGACTGGGTGCGTGCCGTTGATGGCATTTCATTTCATGTGCCCAAGGGCAAGACGGTGGGCATTGTAGGTGAGTCGGGATGTGGTAAGAGTGTGACGGCGATGTCGATAGTTCAGCTCTTACCCAAGCCGATGGGGCATATTTTGGATGGCGAGGTGATCTTCAAGGGTGAGGACCTCCGCAGCGCGAGTAGTGAGCGCATGCATGATGTAAGGGGCGGGGAGATTGGTGTTATTTTTCAAGAGCCGATGATGGCACTCAACCCCTGCCACAGAATTGGCAAACAGATCAGTGAGTCATTGATCCTGCACCGCGGCATGGATAAGCGAGAGGCTCTGAGGGAATCTGTGAGCTTGCTTGAGAAGGTAGGCATCCCGGCACCAGAGAAGCGAGTGATGGAGTATCCTCACCAGCTCTCGGGCGGCATGCGTCAGCGGGTAGTGATCGCCATTGCGCTGGCCTGTAAACCGGACTTGCTCATTGCTGATGAGCCGACCACGGCCCTCGATGTTACCGTGCAGTCCCAGATTTTAGAACTCATCGAGGATCTCCAAGAAGAGATGGGCATGTCGACAATCCTGATCACCCATGACCTCGGTGTGATAGCCGGGCATTGTGATGAGGTGGTGGTGATGTATGCCGGCCGGGTGGTTGAGCGCGCACCTGTGAAAGAACTCTACGCATCGCCAAGGCATGCTTACACCAAAGGCTTGCTGAGTGCTATCCCAACCCTTGCCACGCCACGTAAATCGACTCTCAAGACCATTGAGGGGCAAGTGGCATCCATCAAGGACTTCGTCCCGGGTTGTCGCTTCTGCCAACGTATGGAGCGCAGTGGGGACACTCTGGTCAAGCGTGCTCCCTTTATCGAGATATCGAAAAACCATTGGGTGGAAGCGTGCCCTGAGTGCGTTGAGCTCAATGACGCTAAGTAACTTTTTTCCAACTACACGAGATGCCTGATCCCATTCTAGAATTAAGAGACCTGAAGATGCACTTCCCGGTGCGGGGTGGGGTGATGTCTCGTCAGCTTAACTCGGTGAAGGCGGTGGATGGTGTCTCCCTGAGTATCGGCCATGGTGAAACGCTCGGCCTGGTGGGTGAGTCCGGTTGTGGTAAGTCTACGCTGGGGAAGAGTATTGTCAGGCTCACGCGACCTACCGCGGGCTCGGTGATTTTTGATGGCAAGGACATCACGCATCTTTCCCAGAGGCAGCTGCGCCCGCTGCGTTGCAATATGCAGATGGTGTTTCAGGATCCGGCGGAGTCACTGAACTCGAGAATGTCCGTGGGCCAGATTATTGCCGAGCCACTCGAAGTGCAGAAAATTGGTACCAAGGCAACACGCATGGACACCGTGCACCAGCTACTCGAGCGGGTGGGCATGCCTAAAAGTGCGGCGCAGAGGTTTTCCTTTGAGTTCTCAGGAGGTCAAAGGCAGCGCATTGGCATTGCACGCGCTCTGGCACTTAATCCGGATATGATCGTGCTTGATGAGCCGGTCTCTGCCCTTGATGTTTCCGTGCAGAGTCAGGTGCTTAACCTGCTACTTGATTTGCAAGAGGATTATAACATGGCGTATCTCTTCATCGCCCATGATCTGGCGGTGGTGAAGCATATCTCAGACCGGGTGGCAGTGATGTATCTCGGCAAAATTGTCGAGCTTGCTGATGCGGATGCGATTTATAAGAACCCACGCCATGCTTACACCAAGGCCTTGATCTCAGCTATTCCCGAGCCTGATCCGATGATTGAGCGGCCCCGTGTTCATTTGGAAGGTGAGGTTCCTTCCCCGATTAACCCACCCAAGGGCAGTGCCTTTGGTCACCGGATCAATCACCCGCGCTATGAAGAGACCATTGGCATGGACCTCTCCATGGCGGAGATTGAAAAAGGTCACTGGGTAGCTGCCGATCCCTGCTGCCTGAGTGAGGAGGATTTTGGGCTAGTAGCCAGCAGAAGTTAGTAGCCAAGCGCCACGCGCTAAAGAATTTCCTCAATAGGAATCTTGCCATTGGTGGCGACGATTGACCAAGCATCGGCGTTGCCAGGAATTTCAGTCAGTTCGGTTTTACCGCCGGCGGCCTCCAGTAGAAGTTGGCCAGCAGCGATATCCCAGAGGGAGATACGGGACTCCACATAAGCGTCGAGCCTGCCGGTGGCGACATAGGCCATGCCAAGTGCCGCAGAGCCCATCATACGCATCTTACGAGCCCTCAGCGAGGCTTTGCGAAAGCGTTCAAGGCCGGTGGTAAGAGCCTCTTCATCTTTGCCGCAGCCAACAAAAAGCGCGCATTCCTCCAGCTTGGTGCGTGGACTCACAGAAATTGGCTCGCCATTGAGCAATGCTGGGCTGCCTTTTTCGACCTCCCAGAGGTCTCCCATGCTGGGGTCATAGATCGTTCCCAGAATCAGCTCGCCTTTGTGGCGCAGCGCGATGGAAACGCAATAGTGGGGAATGCCGTAGAAAAAATTCACCGTGCCATCAATGGGGTCGACAATCCATTGGTATTCACTTTCCTGGTTGCCGGCGAGACCTTCTTCTCCATAAATGGCGTGGTCAGGAAAAGCGCCTAGTATCACACGGGTAATGAGGTCCTGGCTCTCGCGGTCAAGGGCAAGCTTGATGTCATGGTGCTTGGCCTCGTCCACATCGAGAGGTTTGCCAAAGTGCTCCTTGAGGAATGCTCCAGCTTGGCATGCGGCTTGTTTGGCTACGTCCAAATAATTCATAACCGATCTTTTACAAGACTCAGGGGGAATTGCCATCATGAAAAACGGGGATTGGCAGACTTTTATTTAAACATCCTGTAATTTAATAGCTGGGATAAGGGCGTCTAAGAATCCCTTTGTTGCGGGAGTCTAACAAAAATTATCATTTAATGATTGTTAGTAATCTGAGCTCGGGCTAACAGAATAACAATCTAACTTTTTAATTGGTTATAATGCATTTAATGATTCCTCGTAAGCCCTTTGCCGAAAAAGGCTTTTCGCTGGTGGCTTTGATGATGCTTATGGCGCTTATTGTGGTGGTTTTACTGGGGATGATCTCTCTCTCGAATCTTGAGTTGAAGGGGTCGAAGCGAAATGTTCATGAGCTAGCGGCCCGAGCTAATGCTCGCATGGCCTTGATGATCGCGATGGGGGAATTGCAAAAACACACGGGTCCAGATCAGCGGGTGACAGCGCGCGCAGCTATCCTTGAAGGTTCAGGCCAAGAGCCTCCACTAGCCAATAGAGACTGGCTGGGAGTCTGGAAGACGACTTATCGTTATCAGGGTCAAGATTGGCCCCTGATTGGCAAGGCTTCAGAGGGTCTGGAAAGTAAACCGTATTCTATTCAAGGAGCTTATCAGGATCTAAGGCATTCTATTACGAGCTTGTCCGAAGGGCGCTGGAAGCGCGAGCAGGTGCAAACCTGGCTAGTGAGTAAGCGCCATCGGCTGATTGACCCCAGAGAGAGCTTGGATGAAAGCAGTGATGGTGTGGTGAGATTGCTTGGTCGGGGAACCTTGGGTAAGGCGATGAGTATGGAAGATTTTGATAAGAGTAAAGTGCTGGTTCAAAAGGTAAAGGTCGGTGGAGCGCATGAAAACGGGGCGTATGCCTGGTTTATCTCCGACAATAATCAGAAGGCGTGCATAGTACCTGGAGCCGAGATTGAAAATACACAAGCCGCGCTTGAGGCGGCACCTGGATTTGATCCTGCGTTGATCGTGCGAGATGATGGAGAGGCTCCATATAAGGACTTTATGCAGCATGCCCGTCCTCACAGGGACAAAATAATAAGCTATGCCACGGCATCACTCAGCCAGGCACACAATCCAGCGTGGAAGGACACGCTGGCGCAAGACTATCATCATTTCACGACATACTCTCCAGGTCTTTTTGCCAACTCGCTGATGAGCGGATTGCGTCGTGACTTAACGCCATTACTGTTGGCGCATGATAATGGTGAAGCAATAGATTTGTCATATGCTGGACAGGGGAAACCTCAGTTTTTTTCATCATCGTATCCCATCATACCAGGACCTGAGCATGGTGTGCTTGGGCCCTCTTTTGGGGCATTGAGAGATTGGGCGCAGCACAAATATTCAGATTTGGAGTATGCGGAGACCGTTTTTGATCAACAGGCAATGCGTATGCGCCCCTCTACGCATTGGCCTCACGGTATATCTGATGGTGCCTGTGCAGATGCTTCAAAATGGGCAGAGCATGCTCCCAAGATCCATCCTGTGATGACGGAATGTCGTTGGCATTATTATTTTTCACACCACAACAACCGTATTCGAACACATATCGTCCCTCGTGTTTGTTTGTGGAATCCATACAATAGGCCCTTAAAAACTAAGGCCTTATCGGTTGTCATGCCTAACCCCTATTACGGCGTAAAGCATGGGATGCACTTCTTTCCAGAAAAGGAGTATGTGGAGCAAGAGCTGAAGTCTCAAAGTATCGAGGTCTTTAACCGTTGGGTTGAAAAGAGCGGCTATGCAGGAGGGGATGTTTATAAAATAAGAACGAACCCCTTTCCTCCGCGCCGGTATTTGGCCTTTACCTTGGATCCTACTATTTTGTCAGCTGGGCAGTGCCAGGTATTCTCACCCAAGGTGACGGGAGGTCTCTCTTCTGGCGGCATTAATATACAGCACTACAACCTAGACGCAGTGTCAGACAATGTGCTGAGTCCGCATTCCATCCAAGGAGAGGACCACTTTTTCTATGATCATGATTCATCTGTTGCTTATGAGATACAGACTCCCCAATGGAAAAATATCAATGCACATCTTGGACAAATAGACTTCGGGAGAATTTTTGATTATCAGCCCGCACTTGATTTGCAAACTGATGGCAAAGTAGAAAATTTTCCTTTTATGCTCAAGGTCGGGCAAGCGGCTTTGCTTGATGATCTTTACAGTAGCTTCCAGCACCCGACCATACAGCTAGTCAACAATGGCGCAGGAGGGGCCAAGTCCACGAAGACATTTCATCGCAATGGCCTATATTGGGGCTCAGCAAACCAAAAGGATTTGAGTTTTGGTCATTTGCAAACATTTGCTGAAGCGCCTATGAAGAATGCCCCCCATACCCATCAAGTAGGAGCCAAGTTATTGTGGCTGAATGAAACGGTGGGTGAGGGAGACCCAGCTAATCGATCTCCGCATCGCCATGGAACGTCAACGATTACACGGTGGGGAGAGGACCACATGGTTTATAATGTCTGCCCAGTAGCTAACTGGAATGTAAGAGCTCAATTAGTCAGCCGGTCGCCGGCGAGTCAATGTGCCAATAAGTGGTATATGAATAGCACGGGACCTTGGCTGCTTCAGTTTGTTCCTCAGCGCCCTATGGATGTTCATGATATGCCTGCTCCATCCATCAATGGCTTTGTTAAAAACCCCTTTGGTTTGGCTGTTGATTTTTCTTTTTTCCCCAATGTGGTGTTGTTTGATTTGCCCTCCGAAGATTATGGTGTGATCTCAGTGGCTAGCTTACGCCATGCCATGCTGAGTCCCTATTCGTGGAGCCCCAGTTACTTGGTAGGACATTCCTTGAGAGATATGCATGCTCCGGCAGATGCAACGGCCTATGCTGTTGCCGCCTCATTTGCTCCTGATGAGCAAGGCGCCACGCGTTGGGATTATCTTATTGGGAAAGCTGCAGGCGGAGAAACTATGAAAGCGCCAAGTCATGGTGCACGCTGCATCTTATCGGATTCTCAAGGTTTGCTACAAATAGGCAATCAATCGGCTCTCAGAGAAATAGGTGACTTGCAGCACACCTCAGCAGATGAAGTATTGGCTTATGACATTGCTTATGAAGTGAACCATAATCTATGGGACGGGTATTTTTTCTCCAGTATGCCTCTCGATCAGGCTGGAGAACGATTCGTATGGAACCCTGATAAGGGCAAGTATTTGTGGAATAGGCGCTATCAATTTAATGAAGATGGTGAGCAGTCCAAAGATAAGGTCAAAAGCATGCTTTTGAGTGATGAAGGCGTGAATTGGGCATTCTGGAGAAGTGCGGAATATTTTAAAAACCGTTCTGCATTCAACGTGAACTCAACATCAGTAGAAGCATGGACAGCATTTTTATCGGGTACACTTGGAATAAGTCGTCCTCTACGATCAGGCATAGGAAGTGAAAGCGGGGTGTCGTTTGCGAGATATCGCCAACCGAAGGGTTTAGCTGACACAGATTCTGCTACGCCAGATCAGCCGGGGGGTTGGATGGGAGCACGTCAACTGACTGCCGATGAGGTGAGAATGTTAGCGGTCAAAATCGTCCATGAAGTTAAAAAAAGAGGCCCCTTTGTCTCTATTGCTGATTTTGTGAATCGCAGACTGGTATCGGATCAGGATCAAACATCGTGCATGGGGACTATTGATGCCGCGATACAAAGCTGTGGATTGAACAAAAACTTTGAGCGGCTGGCTACGCAATTATCAACTTCGGTGAATGTTGAGGCATCTTCCGATGCACCAGATAATAATATGCAGGTCTTCAAGGAAGGATATCGTTATCGATACGATGATAAGTGGAATACGGTTCAGCCCACAAGTAAGGCTTGGGGCGTTCCTGGATTTTTGACACAGGGGGATATTCTTCATCCTCTAGCTCCCTTCATGGCGGCAAGAGGGGATACATTCACGATACGCGCATACGGCGAATCCTCCGCTGGAGGAATTATTCAAGCACGTGCATGGCTTGAGGCAACGGTTGAGCGTACCCCTTATTATGTTGATCACAAGTCATCGGAGGTGAGTCAAGCAAGTGGCAATGGACCACTAGATTGTTTGACTTCGATCAATTCGGCCACGGGAACTTATGAAAGGGGCCAGCTTAGTGCGGTAAACGAAAAGTGGGGTAGGAAATACGAACTAAAAAGCTTTCGATGGTTACAACGAGAAGAAATATAAATGACGATCATCAAGACAGGATGCGGTCATGTGCAAGCATGATGAGGGTAAACTTGGCAATCAACGGGGCGGCGGCCTGTTATCGAATGCTTGGCAGGAAGATGCTGGTGACACTTTTTATGACAATCATTGCTGTCACTTGTCATCAATCAAGAGGGGAGGAGCAAGAGCTTAGTCTGCAAACGAAGATCATGATAGTCGCCTTAGGTCCCGTGCCACCTAGAAGATATAGTGCAGGAAAAAATCGTGGCGATGCGGCGATGCTGTTGCCTCAAGTAGGTGAAGTGCCGCCAAGTAAGCTCTATTACAAGAGGTTGGTTGATAACGCAAAAAATTCAAAAGCCGAGGAAACGTGGAGGCCATTCCAGATTGCGTTTAATAATACGACAGTGATGCGATCGATCAAAGCGGGAGGGGAGTTCGTGCTTTATAGAAAGGTAACCGATGGCTATGAGCCCTATGTAACGGTGCCTGCTGGAGAAGTTGGTATGCGTAGAGTGGTATTCCTATCTCCATCGTCGTTGTTGAAAAATGAAAATAGGCCATGGATGGATAGGCCTCAGGTCACGGTTATTTCGCCAGACGCAGGACGCTTAAAAGATAAGCATTTTGTCATCAAGAATCTCTCTCGAATGACTGTTCTGCACGCATTTGGTGATACAGTAGCAAACGTTGATCCAGGTCAGCTGATTGGATATCGGCGTAACCGGCAAGGCGTGTTGTATCATCTGGCAGCGAGATATGGGAAGCAACGAAAGATCATTTATAATATGGCAGTTAAGCTTGGCAAAGGAAGTGGCATCCACCTCTACGCGCTTTACGATGCGATACCTGATACTAATGCGGGACGCGCTGTTGGTGTTTTTAGAATGGTATTACCAACTGCTGATTTGTAGGGGGACAAAAAAACCCCGACTGCCGTGAGGGAGTCGGGGTTGATGTATGAATTGTAATTGAAGATTACTTGCGCTTCTTAGCTGCTTTCTTAGCTGGCTTTTTAGCGGCCTTTTTCTTAGCTGCTTTCTTAGCTGGCTTTTTAGCAGCCTTTTTCTTGGCTACCTTCTTCTTAGCTGGCTTTTTAGCGGCCTTTTTCTTGGCTACCTTCTTCTTAGCTGGCTTTTTAGCGGCTTTTTTCTTGGCTACCTTCTTCTTAGCTGGCTTTTTAGCGGCCTTTTTCTTGGCTACCTTCTTCTTAGCTGGCTTTTTAGCGGCCTTTTTCTTGGCTGCTTTTTTAGCTGGCTTCTTAGCTACCTTTTTCTTGGTTGCTTTTTTAGCGGGCTTCTTAGCTACTTTTTTAGCTGGCTTCTTAGCTGGCTTCTTAGCTGCTTTTTTGGCTGGCTTCTTAGCGGGCTTCTTAGCTACACGTTTTGCTGCGGCTTTTTTGGCCTTGCGCGGTGCGGCTTTCTTCTTAGCGGTCTTTTTTTTGGCTGCCATAGTGGTATTGTATTATACTGTTTGTTAGGGTAGTTGGAATCCGAAGGTCTGCTGTTTAGAGCATGTTAGTTTTTGCGGATGTTTGTTGTTAGATTGCTTTATTTAGTCAGAGATAACTTTTAAAAGTTAACTGCATCGTAAACGTAAACTCTCTTTATAGATGACAATGCTCTAACAGGTTGGTTTGGTCAAGGAGGGAATTAAACTTTTGCAAAGTATTTTTTAAAATGATGTTCCGTATTTTGATCTTTCATGAACCTTTTTTTATGTTGCTGTTAGGGCGTTTGAATTTTGGGGATAGCTTTTCTAGTGCGATCCAAAATGTTTTGTTCGTTGGATGACCGTTAAATAAAATTTCCCCTTCCGGTGATACGATGACCATGGTGGGGATGTCCCTTACACGCAATAAGCTTCCGAGTGATTTATTGTTAGAGTCAATGAGCCATGTGCATTGAGCTTGTTTGGCATCCTCTTTGCGGATGATTTCTGCATCTTGAATGATGTCCGGGTATTGGCCTGTTAAGATGGCTAATACAGGGATGTTGTTTTGATGGCATGTCTGGGTTGTGATGACGAAATCAGGTAGATTGATCTGTATCTCTTGGCTCATGGGGTTCCAGAAGTAGAGGATGATGGCTTTTCTGCCCTCCATATGCTGAGCTAGGGTGGCTAATTGGCCGTCTGTTTGAGATTTTAGTGACTGAGTGAGGGGGAGTTTGACTGACTGCATAGCTTCCTCTAGCTGGAGCCTTTCTATGTGTGGACCGAAGGCCTGTGCTTGCCGGGGGCTTAGCCAAAATGCTTCGGTAATATGTTTTTTGAAGTCTCCCTTGTTGTTTTTTTCGAGTGCTGCCAGTGCCTGGCCATAGTGAATGATTGCTAGCCAGTCATCCTTGAGTGCGAATACCTCTGAGTGATTAGGGTCAAAGCTATCACGTTTCTCGTTGAGCTCTGGTGCCATGGCGGCAATGGCGGCGTTGTCGCCAAGATCAATGAGGTTGAGAAAACGTGCCTCGAGTAAAACTTGGGGATGGACGTCTGCTTGTTGAGCCTCTTTGAGGGCTGTTGCAAATTCGTCTTGTCCTAAGGTGGCGAAAAGTTTTTCCAGCGCAGCCTCTCTGTCCTTGCTTGCTTGTGTGTCAGTTGAGCTATCAATTTCGAGGGGGGCTGGATTTTCAAGTGCGATCACATAGGTTCCTAATATGAGGCAGAGCAATAAAGATTTCATAACGCGAATTTTGAAGTGCTTGATGCTAAAATACCAACACTAAAAAAGCGGACGACCTGTTACAGGATCGTCCGCTGAATAAATCAGATGATGATAGCTTCGAGCGCAGCGTTAGTTGCTGGGGATGTTTAATTGTTGCCCAATTCGAATCGTTGTACTGCTAAGTCCGTTGGCGGACTGGATGGCCTCGACGCTGGTGCCGTTTTTGCGGGCGATACCCCAGAGGCTGTCGCCTGATACTACAGTGTAGGTGGTGCTAGCGATTGGCGCGTGCGGGCTATCGAGTGTGTTGGAAGGAACTAAGCTAGGAGCTGCTGCAGGAGCAGTAGGGCTACTAGCCTGATTAATAGCGGGGAGGGTTTGGTATGGGTTGTTCTCTGGAGATGTTGGCGCCGTTGGAGCTTGCGGGTAGCTGCCTAGCTCGCCACCAGCGCGAGGAACTCCGTATGGATTGGCTGCGCCAGATGGTCCTGGATTGTTGCTCTTCCAATTACTGTATCCTGAACCCGTGGAGCAGGCACTAAACAGAAGAGGGGCAAGGCAAGTTGCGATAAGCAGTAGGGTAGCAGTTTTCATAATGGAATAGTACGGTATGTCAGGTTGAGGTGGTCGTTAATTTTCACCCTCTCTTTCATTAACACGTAGATGAGTTTTGTAAAATGAGGATATTATAAAAACGCCGAGAAGTCAGGTAGGCTTTCATCTGATCTGAAAAACCTCATGAGCCTTCAGATAGAGCATAGGTCTAGGTAGATATTTCTCTATAAAGCTGTTCCAATACCGTAAAATTCATTCACGGTGGCCTCGGTGTGGGCGGCAAGATCTGCAAGGCTTTCGCCTCTGGCATTAGCAATGGCTTCCGCTGTGAAGTAAGTATATGCCGGTTCATTACGTTGGCCCCGATGCGGAACGGGAGCAAGATAGGGTGAGTCGGTCTCAAGCATGAAGGAGCCCGCAGGGCAGTTGGCGGCGGTTTCAATGACAGTCGCTGCGTTTTTAAAGGTGGCGATGCCGGTAAAAGAGATGAGTCCTCCTAAGTCGAGTATCGGCTGGGCAGCTTCTAGGCTGAAGGGGAAGCAGTGAAATACTGCGCGAACTTGAGGGGCATACTGGCGATAGATGCTGAGGGCATCGTGGAGTGAGGCTTCGCCGGAGCGGTCACGGGTATGAATGACGATATTTTTACCAAGTTCAGCAGCTAGCTCAAAGTGCTGTTTAAGAAACTCTTGTTGCCTACTGTGATATTGATCACTCGTCCATCCTTCTGGTGCAGGGTGGTAGTAGTCGAGGCCTGTTTCACCAATAGCAACACAGCGCGGGTGACTGGCATGAATTTTCAGCTCGTTGATGTAATGATCGTCTGTTTCGTGAACATCACATGGGTGAATGCCCATGCAGGCATAAACCTCTGGGTATTGCTCAGCAATCGATATGTTCTGAGGGCAGTCATCCAAGCATGTGGCCAAGGTGACCATACGTTGCACGCCGCGCTGCCGTGCTCGGGCAATTATATCGCTGAGCTCGTCAGAGGTGAATTTCTGCGAAGCCAGGTGGCAGTGTGAGTCAGTCAGAGTCATCGGTGATGACTGATTAAAATCTGACTTCGAACCAGAGGCCAGCGAAAGCTTGGTCATCACCAGCATCACTACTGTCTAAGAGCAGAGAGCCACCCAGATAGGGGGTGATGGATACCGTGTCAGATAGATGGTGAGTTAGTGATAGCCGACCATAGGCGTCGTTGATGCCGTCACGACCATAGTAATCATCGACATAGCTGATGCCTGTGTTGAGTGCTACGAAGGTTTTTTCAGAGATGGCTTTGGACCATTGTGTCTCAGCATTTCCATACCAAGCTTCTGCGCCGAAATCGTAATAAGCTCCGGCAGTAGCGCTGAAATCATCGTTAAATTGCCAGGTGGCAAAGGTGCCGACATCGACACCATCCTTGAAAACAGAGCTAAGCACAGAGCTGGAGTTGCCGAAATGACGGTAACTAGCGCTGAGGCCAAAGGTGAGTTGGTCGCTTTGTTTGAATCGCAAGTGGGAGAAAAAGGCGGATTCATCAAAATCACCCTTGCCGTTTTCTGTAGCATACCATGATCCAAGATTGAGTGAGGTGCGATTACTAAGCGCGATCTCAGTCTCTACCTGAAAGTCGATGGTGCTTTCTGCTAGCTCAAAGCCCCGGTAAACATATCCGCTGCGGTATCCTGCGACGGCTTCCACACCAAGCTGGATTTCTTTACTAATATCAGCGGGGAGGTGGCAGGGCAGCAAGAAGGTGAGAATGGTAAGCGGAAATAGAGATTTCATGATATGAGTCGCCAACATAAGGTGGCGGTTTTTTTAATCAATGACTTTGGCCATTTTCTCAAGACCTTCAATGACCCGGCTGTGTGGACAACCGAAATTAAAGCGGACGTGGCCCGGATTGCCAAAGAAGGCGCCGTCCGAGAGATAGATGCCTGCTTCCTGCTCAAAGAACTTTGCTGGATTCTCTTTGTTCATGGAGCGGCAGTCGATCCACGCTAGGTAGGTAGCTTCGATGTCAGGAGTGATGAGTCCGGGCATTTGCTTGCCAATAAAGCTAGTCAGCGTGTCGCGGTTATTGCGTAAATAGGCCAGTAATGCTTGCCGCCATGAGTCTCCATCTTTGTAGGCAGCTTCCGCAGCATAGTATGCAAGGCAGTTGATCTCGGGGAGGGTGTGGCCGCGGGCAGCGCAAAACTTGCGACGCAGCGAGTCATCCTTGATGATAGCAAAGGCATAACCAAGGCCGGCGATGTTGTAGGTTTTACTGGGTGCGAGTAGTGTGATGATCCGGTTTTGTAATTGCTCTGGAAGGCTAGCAGCGCACACGTGAGGTGTTTGCTCTTCGTCAAGGATGAGGTCACAGTGGATCTCATCCGATACCAAAATCACATCGTGGCGCTGGCAGAAATCGGCCAGCTTCTCGATTTCCTCCTTTGAAAAGACACGACCGAGCGGGTTTTGAGGATTACTGAGAAGGAATATCTTAGTATTAGCTGTGACGGCGGCTTCCATCGCCGGCCAATCAAAACCCCAGCGGCCATCCGCTAAAAGATGAGGAACGGAAATCAGCTCCATGTTGGCATCTTGATGTATGGAGAGAAAGGGAGGGTAGATCGGTGTGCAGGTCATGACGGCATCTCCTGGAGAGCCGAACGCACGCGCAGCAATAGAGAGTGCCGGCACCAATCCACCGAGGTGGACGACCTCCTTTTCCTCGACAACAAGCTGGTGCCTGCTCTGTAGGTAGTGATCGATTGCCTCCATGAGGCCTGCATGTGGTTGAGCGTAACCCATAATCCCATGAGAAATCCGCGCTTGAAGTGCTTCAAGCACACAGGGTGGAGACATGAAGTCCATGTCAGCGACCCAGAAGGGGTCGAGATTCGGAAACCGGTCCCATTTGATGGAGCCTGAACCTCGCCGGGGTACGATCTGATCAAAATCTGCAGAGCTGTGCATGTCCATTTGCTAGCCTATGAGTTTGGAACTGGCGAGTAATATATCATTTTCTACACCTTGCGGGTAGGATCTTGTTAAATGTGAGTTTTTTCCCGAATGGGAATTATCTTGCTTCTTGGTGCGCTCATTCTAACTCTGAGTCTATGCAGGTGTTGCAGATGCGGGAGGTGGCAGAGCGAGTTTTGCTTGCGAATTCACTGGAGGAGAAGCTTTTGCTTGCTCCGCGCTTGGGGGAAGGCGTGGTTGATGATGACCGAGGGCGTTCATTTAGCCTGCCAGATGCTCCCGGACGCCCTGAAGAGTTAAAAATCACCAACAAGGTGGTGCGCTCAAATTTTCCTGGGGTCAACAAGCTCGGTGATGATCGTGAGCGAGGCAAAATGCTCCATTTTCTTGCCAATCATGAGATGCTGGCAGCTGAGCTGATGGCTCTTGTTTTGCTTAAGTTCCCAGATGCTCCTGCTGAATACCGCCGTGGTGTTTATGAATCGATGAGGGAGGAGCAGATGCATACCTTGATGTATCTGCGCAGGATGAAGGAGTGCGGCATATCCTTTGGCGATTTGCCACTCAATGATTACTTCTGGAAGTTGGTGGCCCCGATGGATACACCAATGGACTTTGTCACCCGACTTAATCTCACCTTCGAGCAGGCCAATTTAGATTTCTCTAAACACTATGCAACCTTGTTTCGGCAAGTGGGCGATCATGCAACGGCCAAGGTGTTGGAAAAGATTTACCTCGATGAGATTAATCATGTGGGTCACGGCTTGAAGTGGTTTCGGAAATGGAAAAAACAAGGTGAAACAGATTGGAACGCCTACCGCAAATCACTCAGTTTCCCGATGGCACCCGCAAAAGCAAAGGGCATGGCACCTTTCAATACCGAGGGTCGTCAATTGGCGGGTTTGGATCAAGATTTCATCGAGCAATTAGCAATATGCGAGCAATCGAGAGGGCGCACCCCCGTAGTGCACTGGTATAATCCAAACGCAGAGTCTCATGCCGCAGCCGCGTTCACGCATCTCAGCTATCAGCCGAACAAAATAGAGGTGGCATTAGAGCATGACCTGGAAATGCTTTCCCTAGCATGGTGCCGAAGAGATGACCTTAGTCTGATGCGAACATTGCCCAGCAATGCTCACCGGGCGTATTTGAAAAAGGCTGGTTTCCACCTGCCCGAGGTCATTAAAGTCGGCAGTCTGGCTGGGCGTAAGCTAGGGGGTCTGCGTCCTTGGGCCTGGTCACCAGACGCTTCGGATACGCTCAAGCCTTTGGCCAATGATGTATCACCGGCTTTACCATGGCAGTGGCGTGGGGAGGTTCCTGAATGGTGGTTTAGTAAAGAAGCGGGTTTTCGGCTCAATGAGATGCTTACATCCTCTGGTGAGGAGGTTGGATTTTTCTGTAAGGATCTGGACGCGGCAGCTGAGGCAGTGGAATGCCTGCTAAAGCGAGGACCGGTTCTGCTCAAGGCGGCATACGCGTGTGCGGGCCGTGGGCATCGTAAAGTCATGGCTGGAGAAGATTTTATGCCTTGGTTGAACAAGGTGATTAAACGCCATGGTGGCGTTGCTGTGGAGCCGTGGCTAGAGCGAGAGTTGGATTTTTCTGCACTCTATGAAATGCGTGAGGGTGGAGAGGTCGACTTCATAGGAATGACTGAGATGAAGAATGATGCTCAGGGGCGCTACCAAAGCACAAAGGTTAAGCCGAAGTGGGCTACGGGTTTTAATGATGAACTGAGTTCGTTTCTGTTCCGAGATGCAAAGATCAATGATGTTTATGGTGAGGAGATCCCGCTAGCGCTGAGCACTTTACTAAAGGGCTATATTGGACCTGTTGGGGTGGATGCGATGGTCGCTCGGCAGGCCGATGGCTCATTAGGAATACGTTATGTCATTGAGCTCAATGTGCGCATGACCATGGGGCGTGTGGCACTGGAGATCGCCAAAAAACGAATGCCCAATAAGGGCGGGCAGCTCCGAATTTTGCAAAAAAACAAACTTGCGGAGGGTGAGTTGCAGGCACTTTATAACCAAGTTATTCACAATCCATCGCTTGTCTTGAATGATCCTGAGCGAGCACTCGAATTTGTTGCTGTATGGGATCAGGAAGATTAATATATTTTTGCGCGTTTCTGTATTATTTTATAAAACCAAGGGTATTGCCCAAGTTATTCACAGAGTGCTTTTGCGTTTCCGGAATCGAGTGTGAATAAGTTTGTTGATAAGGTTTATCCCTCTTGTCATTGATTTAACAATGTCACCTTGCAGTTGTTCACATTGCTTCCAATGAGATCACAGGCAGCTGACAAAATGAGCTCTGCGGCGTATCAAATTTCAGGATTGAAGGCTCATCGATAGCGTGTTAAAATTCGCAAATTATATAATCTACCCGCTTATTATGATCGAAGCTTTGAATTTGAATGTATTGGTTCTCAATAAACTCTGGCAGCCTATTCAGACCTGCTCAGTACGTCGGGCTGTGAAGTTGCTTTGTCTGGGGCATGCGCACGTGGTGGAGGCGGAGGGGGATATGAAATATCAGACGCACGATTTAGGGTCCTGGTTGGAATCATCCTCCGAGAGGGTAGCTGAGGAGGTGATTAGGTCTGTGCGTTTTGCCATGAAGATTCCTAAAGTCATTGTGCTGGCGCTCTACGACAAACTGCCAAGTAAGGAGGTGAAATTCACGCGTCACAATGTCTTTTTACGTGATCATTATACCTGCCAATATTGCTGTCAGAAGTTCCCCGAAAAAAATCTTAACCTCGATCATGTCTTGCCGCGCGATAAAGGCGGAAAAACTCGCTGGGACAACATTGTGACTTCCTGCATTAAATGCAATACGCGCAAGGCCAACCAGCTTCCTCACGAGGCCGGCATGTTCCCCGCCATGCATCCTAAGGCACCTCGGTGGCGACCGCTGTTTGGATTTCGGCGTAAAGGCAAGATGGACGAAAGCTGGAAGACATTTTTCTGAGAGATTGAGGCTAGACTTGTCTATGTTGGCTCACATAGCCCTTGTAGCCTTTGTGGCCTATTCGATATCATCGACCTCCTGCAGTCGGGCTCTGTCTCTTTGAACCTCTTTCCAGGAAATGGAGAGTTGCAGTGCACAAATAGCTGCCATGGCGATAATGATTTGGGTTTTGGGGTCAGAGATGCTCTGAAACTGCTCATACTGATAAATACGCACGATTGCCGAGACTATACCAAGGAGAGCAACAATGAGCCCCCCATACAATCCGTGACGATAATGCTGGCGTCCGAATGCCATACAGATAATCAGAGCGCCGCCAAAAAAAACGGGCATCAGCATTTCCACCTGATTACCTTCTGTTCCGAGTCGCTCCCAGCCTAGAAACCCTCCAAGACCCAAAATGATGAGGCAGCAGGCGCTAAGCAGTGTTAAGATCATGACGGCAACATATTGTTATTACGGCCAAGGGCGCAAGGTCTGAATTAGGTATATTAGCACGATTGATTTTATTGCTGTTAACTCAACCCTATCTGATAATGTGACACCTGTATCATATAACCTTGCATGGTTATAACTCGCTCAACTAAATCTTACTATAATGGCTACTCTATTTAAAAAACCTTCAATCAAAATGGTTGCGCTGACGGGCGCTTTTGTTCTCTGTGTACTCGTTGGAATAGGACTGTGGGTGAAAAATTTAGCCACCAAAGATCTGTTGGAGCAAAAAATTGAGGAATCAATTAATAGTGAGGTTTCGATTGGCGGAGTGGAGGTGTCTATTTTCAATTTCCCAGCTAAGGTCGTCATTAGTGATGTTTCTCTCATGCCTAAGGGGGGGAAGGTTCCCGCTGAGGCACCTGTCAAGATAGGCGAAGTCAGTCTCAGTATCGGATGGTTAGGCCTGTTTCAAAAGCACATTGATGTGAAGCATATCGGGATCAAGGAGGCTGATATTAAAATTACCTACTACAAGGATGGCACGACATCTCTCGAAAAGCTTTTTCAATCCCCTGATGAGGCAGATGGGAAGGTGCAAGAAAGCAGCAAAAAGAAACAAGGGGGATTCAATATTCATGAACAAGGGGACTTTGTTGCCTCACTCGGTGGGCTTTCCATAAGCAATAGCAGTTTGAACTTAGTCCTCGAGGAAATGGGTTTGCAATTAGAATGCAAGGATCTGCATGTGGAGCTAAGTTCTATCCAAATAGATCCCAATGATTTGGCGGCCTCGAATGAAGCCAAGCTGAAGGCAAAGAGTTTGATTCGAGTGTATTCCGAAAAGAGAGAGCATTACGGAGATTTGTATATAGATGGGCTATCTAGCATCAGCTTGTTCAACGTAACAACAGGTGAGATTGAGTCCGAGGTCGATGGGGTATTTAGTTTGTCAGATGAATCTTGGCTCAGTACCAAGATGCCCTTTATTTCCCGTTCTTGGGATCAACTTTCTGTGCTTAAAAAAGTGGGGCTTAATGTGGGTAAAGCGCCGGAGAGAGCAAGCTTCGGGCGCAGTAAATCTATTTCAGCGCACTATCATCTAGGCCGCATAGACATTACCAAGCCTCTCTCTATCTGGGTGGAGGACTGGGAGGTTGCTATACTTGGTGGAGGATGGCTTAACACGCAGACAGATCAACACGATGTCCGAGGCGAATTGCTGGCATCTAAAAAGACAAGCGCGGTGATGGCTCCTACTATTTTAAAAGGGCTGGAGCTATTGCCAAAGGAGCTCAGAGCCAGTGTTGCCGATGATATGAATAAAAACCTTTTTCGCGATGATCGCTTGCTGGTCAAAATCAAGTCGACCGGTGATTTTTCAGATCCGAAAATACGACCTGATGGTAAGATTATTGATCTTTCAAAGGCCACTAAGGGTGCCGCCGGTGAACTATTGAAGCAAAAGGCGGGTAGTCTACTTGAGGGGCTGCTTAAGTGATGCCATCACAGTAAGTCTGATTTATAGACAGCGCGCAGCTTGCTTGGCAAAGTAGGTGACAATGATGTCTGCTCCGGCGCGTTTAATGCCGATAAGGGACTCCATCATGACGGCCTGTTCGTCCAGCCAGCCATCTTTAGCAGCCGCTTTAATCATCAGGTATTCACCACTTACTTGGTATGCGGCAAGGGGTAAGGTGGTGGCATTGCGGACCTGTGAAATGACATCTAGGTAGGGGCCGGCGGGTTTGACCATGATGATGTCCGCGCCTTCTTCTTCATCAAGTAGGGTCTCACGTATTGCCTCGTGAACGTTGGCGGGATCCATCTGGTAGGTTTTTTTGTCACCTGCCTTAGGTGTCGATTCAAGCGCACCTCGAAATGGGCCGTAGTAAGCTGAAGCATACTTAGCGGTGTAGGCAAGAATGGAGACGTCTTGGTAACCCTCTGAGTCCAATGTGGTGCGGATGGCCTCGACACGTCCGTCCATCATATCAGAGGGGGATACCATGTCAGCTCCTGCACGGGCATGGCAGAGCGCTTGTTGGCACAGCACTTCGACAGTCTCGTCGTTGATGATTTCAAGTCCGCCGTGCTCATTTTCAGCGACGAGGCCATCGTGGCCATCGCTGTTGTATGGATCGAGCGCGACATCGGTGATGACACAGAGCTCTGGGTAAGTGGCCTTGAGTGCTTTGATGGCACGAGGAATAAGGCCGTCATCATTGTAGCATTGTACCGCATCCGAGCTCTTTAAATCCTCCGAGATGGCGGGGAAAATGACCACCGCGGGAATGCCCAGTGCTTGGGCCTCTCCAGCTTCTTTGAGCAGACCTTCAATCGACCATCTGATACAGCCAGGCATTGAGTCAATCGCTTCATCGGCATTTTTGTCATGGACGAAGAGCGGGTAGATGAAATCGGAGGCTGACAGTGTGGTTTCGCGAACGAGAGCACGGACAGCGGGAGATTTGCGATTGCGGCGCGGGCGGATCATGGAGGGATTGTCGTATTGACTGCCGTTGTTTTCAAGCAGGAATGACGATGGCGATGACGATGACTATACTATGACTGGCTTAGCTCGTAACCATCTGGGTTGTCTTTGATGGTCCAACCAGCGGAGCTGAGCTGGTCGCGTAGTTGGTCTGAAGCAGCCCAGTCTTTATTTTGTTTCGCTTGCCAGCGTTGCTCAGCAAGCTCTTGGATGTCAGCGGGAGCATCTGATGATTGCTCTTGTTCTTGGACTGGCAGTTCAAGTCCGAGTGCGCTGAGAATATCATCAAAGGCGGCGAGGTTGGCGGCAGCCTCGTCACTCTTGAGGTTTTGCGAGGCTTTGAGGCCTGAGAATAGATGACCCAGTGCTGCGGGGGTATTGAGGTCTTGATTGAGTGACTCCCAGGCGGGGGCAAAGACTGAGCTCTCCATAGCTACAGAACAGTCAGCTTGGTTGCCTCCGATGGATGCCAGTAATGCGCGACCTTTGGCCAGCTTTTGTAAGGCTTCCTTGGCTGCATGTAGGGAGTCGAGCGTGAAGTTGAGTTGTTTGCGATAGTGCCCGGAAATGAGGACGTAACGGACCTCCATGGCGGTGTAACCTTTCTCAGCAAGGTCATCGATAGTGTAGAGGTTACCGAGTGACTTGGACATCTTTCCGCCATCTACCATCAGGTGTGTAATATGGAACCAGTGGGCGGCAAAGTTGCCACCACAGCTGCAGCGTGATTGAGCTATTTCATTTTCATGATGGGGGAAGACGAGATCAACGCCACCCGAGTGGAGGTCGAAGTCATTACCCAAATACTCCTTGATCATGGCGGAGCACTCGAGATGCCAGCCAGGACGACCTTCTCCCCACGGAGACGCCCAGTAGTTTTCACCATCTTCATCTTTACGTGATTTCCAGAGAACGAAGTCGGCGATGGAGTCTTTTTCGTATTCATCGGCATCAGCGCGTTGGTTCTGAGTTTTGCCGAGATCGAGCTCGCGGGTGTCGAGGTGGGAGAGCTTGCCGTATTCAGGGAACGAAGAAACCTTGAAGTAAACGGATCCATCATCTGAGGCATAGGCGTTGCCCTTTTCGATCAGCTTTTCGATCATGGCGATCTGCTGAGGAATGTGGTCGAGAGCGCTCGGTTCGATGTGAGGGGATAGGCAGTTGAGGGCCACGCAATCGGCATGAAACTTCTCCAGCCAATGGCGAGTGAATTCTTTAAGGGACTTGCCGGCGGCCTGAGAGTCGCGGATGGTTTTATCATCTACATCGGTGATGTTACGTACATGGAGAGTGTTCATGCCGCTTGTTTCAAGAACGCGTCGAAAGACATCATGCATCACAAAAGTACGAAAATTACCGATGTGTGCAGGGCCGTAAACGGTGGGTCCACAGCAGTAAAAACGAAAGGCTTTACCGTCGATGGGCGAGAGCTCTCGTTTGCTGCGGGTGAGGGTGTCGAATAAGTTCATCGTTTTACTTAACGTTGGTCATGGATTGGAAAGAGTAGTCTGAGGGAGCTTGGAAAGCGCGCAGACCAAATTCAGGTAAGACAGAAAGTAGGTGGTCAAAGATGTCGGATTGGATGTCTTCGTAATTTGCCCAGCGATTATCCGTTGTAAATATATAGAGCTCGACGGGGATGCCGTTCTCAGTGGGCTGAAGTTGACGCACAAGGAGTGTTTCCTCCTGGGCGATTTTCGGGTGATTTTTGAGATACTCTCTGATGTAGGCTCGGAAAGTGCCGATATTAGTAAGTGATCTAGCATTGATAGGGTTGGCTAAATCGGCATTCTGAGTGTTCCATGAGTCGATTTCCTGCTCTTTCTGGGACAGGTAATCTTTGAGTAGAGAGATTTTGCGCAGTCGCGGTAGAGACTCTTGGTCGAGGAATGCTACGCTCGACATATCGACACTGACAGAGCGTTTGATGCGGCGCACGCCGGAGTTCGACATTCCGCGCCAGTTTTTAAAGCTGTCTGATATCAGTGCATAGGTCGGAATGGTGGTAATGGTTTTATCCCAATTACGTATTTTTACCGTGGTGAGTGCGACCTCAAGGACCTCGCCATCGGCACCAAATTTAGGCATTTCAATCCAATCGCCGCGGGCGACCATGCGGTTAGCTGATAACTGGATGCCTGCGACCAAGCCAAGGATACTGTCTTTGAAGATCAGCATGATGATGGCGGTCATCGCCCCTAGTCCGGAGAAAATCAGGACGGGGGATTTGCCGATGAGCGTAGAAATAATGAGTATGATGGCGGCTAGTACCAGTATGATTTTGATAACCTGAAAGAAGCTTTTAATCGGCAGTTCTCGCGATACCTCAAGCCGACTATAGATACGCTCGACAATATTAAGCAGTGAGCTGATTGCTAGTAATGATAAGATGACAATAAAGACCTTCGCTGAGATCTGAATGAATGAGGAAAAGATGGGCACGCCATCATGATGAGTGATGATGGCATGGGGTGCGGCAGTGAGAATGATCACGGCGGGTAGTAATAATGAAAGCCATTTGAACAGCTTGCTGTTGAGGAGCTCATCATCCCAGGTGGAGTCGGTTTTCTGAACAACTCGGGATATAAGGCCAAAGACAAACTTGCGGGCGACCCAGTAGGAGATGGCAGAGGCAAGAATGGCAGCGAGTAGTAGGGTGCCATCCACGGCTAGGCTCTGGTGCCAGTCAATTTCATGAAACGGTTTCGCAAAAAACTGCTCGGAGATCCTGTTGTGCCATGGATTATTCATCAACGGATTCCTGACAGATAGGTGACTGAGTGGCAAGGGCAATGCGGGTCTAGGAGCTGGTTTTCAGAGTGGGGCTAGAGTGGGGCCAGAGTGGGGCCTATGCCGCTGAATGTAACTTGGCGAGATGAGCAAGGATGCTGAGGGTGTGTTCTTGTGATTGAGCGTATCGATGAGCATTACACGTTGCTTATCGATAAAGTTCATGAATAGTGGTGATAGTGAATCGTTTGGTAGCACCTGAAATACTTGATGAGCTGGACCCAGCCGACAAACGGGCAATACGTAGCCGGCGAGATTTGCGATTGGTAAACTGGTTCATGAGGGGGGAGTCGTGGATTGTCAGAGAATTAAAAAATATGCAGGGGGTAAGGCGTGTGGTTGATCTGGGTGCCGGAGACGGGTCTCTCGGGGCTGCAATCATTGAGGCATTGCCCGATCTAGAGGTGACATGTGTTGACCTAGTGCCTCGTCCCGAGAATTTGGATCATCGTATTACTTGGTGGTCGGGTGATGTTTTTGATTATGAGCGTTATGATGAGACCACGGTGGTCGTAGCTAACCTTTTCCTGCATCATTTGGTTTCATCTGAGCTGCAAAAGTTAGCGGCTAAGATTCACGGAGTGCGTGGAGTTTTGGCAACAGAACCGTACCGAGGGGCCATGAGTTTGATGATGAGCCGGTGTTTATTCCCTTTTGTCAATGATGTGACTCGCCATGACATGACGGTGAGTATCCGTGCTGGCTTCAGGCAGGATGAGCTTGGCCGTGAACTAAATCACGAACTGGGCGGAGCACTGACATGGTCTGAGCAGAGGGGGCTGTTTGGAGGAATTAGAGTGAGGGGATTACGATGAGGGAGATTGAAATTGTTGGAGGAGGCTTGAGTGGTCTGAGCTTGGGTATTTATTTACGCAGGCGAGGTGTGCCGGTCAGGATTTTAGAGGCGGGAGCTTACCCGCGGCACAAAGTGTGCGGCGAGTTTGTGTGTGGTGTTAGCAATGATGTCTTAGATGAAATGGGCATCAGTGATGTTTTTGCCCAAGCGAGGCGCCATCAAAAACTGGCGTGGTGGATGGGGGATGATTTAGTGCTGCAAGATCATCTTCCTGAGGAAGCTATTGGTTTGTCGCGTTTTCGTATGGATGCTGACCTTGCGTCTTTATTTGAAGCAGCAGGTGGAGAATTAATCACTGGCAAGCGGGCTCATAGAGAGGATGCTGATGGGCGAGTGTGGGCAGTCGGTAAGCGCAAGCGAGGGGGTAAGTGGATAGGTCTTAAGGTACACGCACGGGATGTCGATCTTGAGGGTCTTGAGATGCATGTAGGTAGACGAGGATACTTAGGTCTTTCTGGCATAGAGGACGGCCGTGTTAACTGCTGTGGCTTGTTCAGGATAAACAAGGCGGTGGACAAAAAGAATATGATTGCGAGCTACTTGAAGGTGAATGGGCTCAATGAATTACACGAGAAGTTCTGTGGCTGGGATATCGATGGGGATTCGTTATCTGCGACGGCTGGATTTTCTCTTGGCGTTCAGGAAAAAGCAGGAGCTTTTTGTATTGGTGATGCTTCGCTTTTGATTCCTCCATTTACCGGCAACGGCATGAGCATGGCAATTGAGTCCTCTTGGTTAGCAGGCCCATGGCTGGAGAGATTCGCAAAAGGTGAGCTGGAATGGGATGCAGCTTGTTTGGCTTACGCATCGAGCTGTGAAGATTATTTTGGCAAGAGGATGAGATTAGCTGGTAGTTTGCATCCCTTGCTTTTTAATAGTACTGGGCGAGGTTTACTCAAGTGGTCTGCGGTTAGCGGGTTGTTGCCCTTTGGTTTTTTATTTAAGCAATTACGATCCTGATGAATTTAATAGCGGTAGGCAGTGCATTTCCGAGTAATCGTTTTACTCAGCTGGAGTGCTTAGAGGCAATGAAGGGGGCCGATTTTTGGCAGGGTCTGACGGGTCGTTCGAGGATGGTGCTAGAAAAAGTGTTGGCGGGAGAGAGTGGTATTGAAAAGCGACACTTCGCCTTGGATTCATTGGAAGAAGCATGGCGCAGAGGTGCTCAAGAGCTTAATGAGGCCTACGAGCAGGAGGCTCCGGGCCTTGCCGCCGATGCCGTTAGAAATGCTTTAGCCAAAAGCGGTCATCGTTTGGATGAAGTTGATGCGGTTTTTGTTTCTTCCTGTACGGGCTATCTTTGCCCAGGGGTGAGTAGCCACCTGGCTGAGCGGTTGGGCTTACGAGCAGATGTTTTTTTACAAGACATGACGGGGCTAGGCTGTGGTGCAGCAGTTCCGTTAATGCGTGCAGCGGATGGCGTGATAGCGCGCAATCCAGACGCTGTGATTCTCACGGTAGCTGTTGAGGTTTGCTCGGCGGCCTTCTACGTGGAAGATGATTTTGGAGTTTTGATTTCAACCTGCTTGTTCGGTGATGGTGCCGCCGCCGCCGTGTGGTCCGGAAACGGAGGTAGCTGGAAGGTTCAGGATTTTGCCAGTTTGCATATTCCGGAGGAACGGGAAAAAATTAGGTTTACCAATGCAGGGGGAAGGTTGAGAAATCAGCTCGATCGAAGTGTGCCTGAGCTGGCAGGTAAGACGGTCAAAGAACTTTATCAAAAACGCCGACAAGAGCCGCAGGCATGGGTGACGCACGGAGGCGGGCGAGATGTGATTGAGGCACTTGAAAAGGCATTGCCGGCGGGTGAGCTGAGTTTGGCTCGCAGTGTGATGCGTGATTATGGCAATTTGAGTAGCCCTAGTGTTCTCGTTGCATTAGAACGATTTCTTGAGCAAGTTGAATCAGACGTATCAGGTGCATCAGATGTTGAGCATGTTTGGATGTGTGCCTTTGGCGCTGGGTTTTCGGCCCACAGCTGTGAGTTGACGCGTCTACCATAAGACCTTGTCCAGATGGAGCTGATGTGATCAGAGCTTTTCGTGGTTGCAGAGCGTAAGGATTGGTTCAGCGTATCATCAGCGATGAAATATCTTTTGAATGCTTTGCTCTGTGCAGCGTTACTGCTTCTTAGCAGCTGTATTGATGGCGATGAGGAAATATTTCTCCGTGCAGACGGAGGTGCTCGGGTGTTGGCAATCTACCGTGTGCCTACGTTACTGCTATCAGTTCAAGACGCTGAAGACCTGAGGTCGAGTATTGAGAATGAGGTCGGCAGCGCAAAAAATCTCAAGTTGCTCACCAATAAGGTTGAAAAGCACCAGGGGAACCGAGTTATCACTTTTGAAATTGAGACTGATGATGTCATGGCTTTGGAAGGAGTCCTGGCTGAGCATGACCCAGCCCTTCAAATGAGTAAGGGCGACAAAATTTTACATGCGATTATTGGACGCATGGTGGTCAATATTGAGGGGTTTAGTGTAAAGCTAATCCGAGAGGTTCAATTAGAGCCATTATTAGATGAGTATCTTGGGTCCAATGGGGCATCTATGCTGGGGGATTCAACATTTCGCTACACAGTGCACCTGCCCGATGCCGTTGAGAGCAGTAATGCCCATGAGGTGCTCAATGAAGGGCGAACCCTCAAGTGGACTCATAAGTTGATTGATAGCAGCACATCACCCATCATCATGACCTTGACTGCGCCCATCCCCATTCCTGGGTGGATGTTTGTCTTGGCTGCATTGTTTCTAGCAGCGATTATTTGGAGCTGGTATGTCTTGATGGCTCGCAGCCGTGCTCAGAAATACGCTGCCGGTAGCAAAAAATAAAAAACCCCGCGCCGAATTCTCGGAGCGAGGTTGAAATGTGTTATGCTAAAACCTCGATGGTTTTACTTCACGCCTTTTTTGCTGAGGCGAGTTCCTTTGGTCGCGCCTTGGCGTGCCTTGAACTTAGGGTTGCTCTTACAGATGACGTAGAGGGTGCCTTTGCGCTTTACGACTTGGCAGTCTTCGTGGCGCTTCTTCATGGACAAAAGGGATGAGAGAACTTTCATAATGGAAATGGGTTACAGAGCTTGTTTGTGTTGCAGGGTTAAATCCGATATCTGTGTTTGGATTCTGCTGTCAGTCGGGCAAGAGATGGTGAAAGAATCACGGCTCTCAGAGCGACTAGGGAGGCGCAAAATACTCGGATTCGCTTCTGTGTAAAGTCTATTTCAGGGAAAAATAAGGGGGTTTTTATATTTTCACCGCAGTGACTGATATTATTCCTGGGGCATCGCTGA
>Ga0209196_1000412_pt1 | contig 34820 bp, 33 predicted proteins | sample COGITO_mtgs_1105_5_FD_184801 | JGI IMG/M metagenome (GOLD analysis project Ga0209196, IMG submission 184801) | Pelagic marine microbial communities from North Sea - COGITO_mtgs_110509 (SPAdes) (version 2) | ecosystem: Environmental > Aquatic > Marine > Epipelagic ... | reverse complement strand
CCTCCTCCATCAGGGAATAGTGTTACTGTAGCAACTTCTCAATCTTGGAATGGTTATGTAAATGCTTTCAATGTTTCAGATAATGGTTATGCATTTGGTTTTCCTTATGGTGCTGCAGATCTTAGAGCAACTGCTACTGCAACAAGTATGACATTGGAACCAAACATTCTCATTTGGACTGCTGAAGCAACAAATGCGGATTGGTTTGATCAAGGTGCAGCTAATCAAACAGCAAATAAATATATTGAAGCAAGTTCTTATATAGAAGACAATTCACTTGCTGGGAATGATCTTACATTTTCTGGTAATGTTTCTGTAAGTGATCTAGGGTCAGAATATACAGTAGTTGCATTTGTGAAGGCTTTAGATCCAAACGCTGGTTATGCTACTGTGGTTAACAATACAGCTGATATCAGCAGTACTGGAGACTTTACAGCCTCTGCAACAGCTACAGAATTAGCTGCAGGTTTAATTATTCAATATGGTTTTACCGTTACTGGTCCTTTAGCAGACCCAACTGACACAACTTTAGGTAGTGTTGTAATTGGTGAAGCTACAGCTGGTGTAGAAGACAACAACACCATAGATGTTAGTATATATCCTAACCCATCAAGTTCTAACTGGAACTTTAGAACTGGTAATACAGTAATAACTTCAGTAGAAGTATTTAATTTATTAGGAAAAAGGGTTGTTTCACAAAACAACAACAGTACTGATATTGCTATTTCTACTCAAGGGTTAACTAGCGGTATTTACATTGCTAGAATTACTACAGAACAAGGAATTAAAAGTGTGAAGTTAATTAAGAACTAATTATTCGCTTTTAGTTAAATAGTACATAAAACGCTCAAGGTTTCACTTTGAGCGTTTTTTATTAATTGTAATCTCTAATAAAAAACTCATGAAAAATATAATCTTACTAGCCTTTTTATTATTAGCTTCTGTTGGATATTCTCAGCAACAAGAATATCTTTTAGATTTTGAGCCTAACACACCTTCTGGAGTAGCTTCTAATTGGTATACATTTGATAATAATCCTGCTGCTGCTGTAGTGATAGACAATCCAGATTTGGATGGCACAAACCCTGCTAATTCAAAAGTTTTAAAAGTAGTTGTTGGACCAAATAATGCTTTTTATGCAGGCGTTAATAATGCATGGCAAGAAGGAGTCTTTGGTTCCTGGCAAATAGAAATGGGAATAGCTAGCAACTTAACCTTAAGTATGGATATCAATAAAAATTATGTTGGTACTGTAGGAATTAAAATGGGGACGAATAGTGGAGGGACCACCTTTCAGATTACAAATCAAAACGTCGGGAATACAATTGTAAATGAATGGCAAACCTTAACCTGGGATCTTTCAGGTATTAACCCAAATGGAGATTTAACCAATATAAATCAGATGGTGGTATTTGTAGATTGGACCGAAGGAATGCCTCCTAGAGCAGAAAATAACACCATACATATTGACAATATTAAGTTTAATGCAAAAAAATTAACAGATGCACCACCTGTAGATACTTGTGCTAATGGCATACAAGATAATGATGAGACAGGCGTAGATTGCGGTGGCTCCTGTAATGCTTGCCCAACAAATGCTCCTATTATTATAGAAGATTTTGAGGGTACCCCTCCACAAATTGCTGCTGATAATGGTTTGGGATCTGTAACCATAGTTACTGACCCAGAAACTAGTGGTACAAATAGTGAGGTGTTAAGAATAGTTACTTCTACTGCTGGTCTTACATATCAAAATGCACAAGTTTTTTTACAAGATGACTATATCCATTTAATCTCGTCAAATAAAGTGGTTACAGCAGATGTCTATTCTACAACAGCATTTAATATGTTGGCTAAAGTAGTCGATGCTGTAGGAGGAACAACGGCAGACGAATCTGCTACAGATGCAAGCCATGGAGGTTCTGGTTGGGAAACACTAAGTTTTGATTTTTCAAACCCTAAAGACGGTACTCCTGCTGGAGCATTTATTTATGGAAGAATCCTTTTCTTTCCTCTTTGGAACGGAAGTGGCTTCAATGCTTCTGCTGATACCACTACCTATTTAGATAATATTACGGCACTTAGTTCTGCAACTGCAAATCTAGATGATAAAAATTTATTTGAATCCAAGGTGTATCCAAACCCTGCTTCGGACACTTGGACAATAAGTACTCAAAATAATTTGATTACCTCAGTAGAAGTATTCAATTTATTAGGAAAAAGAGTTGTTTCGCAAAACAACAACAGTACCAATGTTGCTATTTCTACTCAAGGGTTAACTAGTGGTATTTATATTGCTAGAATTACTACAGAACAAGGGACTAAAAGTGTAAAATTAATTAAAGAATAGTTTATTTATTTTTAACATAATAGTCTTTAAAACGCTCAAAATTTAAATTTTGAGCGTTTTTTTATGATCTTTTAAAAAAATCTTTGATGTTGAAGTTTTTCAGTCTTCAAAGGTCTTTTTTATTTTAATTAATAGCTACTTGATTGATTTTTGTTACTTTTAAAATTATAATCTAATTCATATTTATGAAAGCTCATATTACTTTATACTTTATGTCTTTTTTATTGTGTATCGCTTGTTCAAAAAACGATTCTAAAAACACAAAAAAGGGAAATGATCTAGTAAATGAAACTAGCCCTTACCTTCTACAACACGCCTATAATCCTGTAAACTGGAAAGCTTGGAATGAAGCTGCCTTAGATGTAGCAAAAGAACAAAATAAACTCATTGTTGTTTCTATCGGTTATTCTTCATGCCATTGGTGTCATGTAATGGAAGAAGAGAGTTTTGAAAATGATTCTATTGCTAAAATTATGAATGATAATTTCATAAATATTAAAGTAGATAGAGAAGAAAGACCAGATGTAGATAAAGTATATATGAATGCTGTTCAACTAATGACAGGGAAAGGAGGCTGGCCTCTTAACTGTATTACACTGCCTGATGGAAGGCCCGTTTTTGGAGGAACCTACTTTACAAAAAATCAATGGAGTAAAATATTAAAAGATGTTTCTAAACTATATCAAGAAAATCCTCAAAAAGTAGAAGAGTTTGCACAAAGAGTTACAGAAGGGATTCAAACTTCTGAATTAATCACCTTAAATAAAGAAGAGGCTGTCTTTAAAAATGAAGAGATCATAGCTGCAATAAATCAGTCTAAAGGACAGCTAGATACTATTAACGGAAGTTTCATAGGAGCCCCAAAGTTCCCAATGCCAAACTCAATAGACTACCTACTAAGATATCAGTATCAATTTAATGACCCTGACCTAGCTGGGTATATTCAAAACTCTCTCACCAAAATGGCATACGGGGGAATTTATGATCAAATTGGTGGTGGATTTTCTAGATATTCTGTAGATGATCGATGGCACATTCCTCATTTTGAAAAAATGTTATATGACAATGCTCAACTAGTTAGCATCTATTCTAAGGCATATCTTCAAGATAAAAATGAACTCTATAAAAATGTTGTACAAGAAACATTAGGGTTTGTTAATGACGAATTAAATGCCAATAACGGAGCTTTTTATTCTTCTTTAGACGCAGATAGTAAAAATGAAAATGAGGAATTAGAAGAGGGTGTTTTTTACAGCTGGACTAAACAAGAGTTACAAAGCCTAATTAAAGAGTATGACCTATTTGCAGAGTACTATAATGTAAATGATTTTGGGTTTTGGGAAAAAGACATGTATGTTTTGACCCGAAACCAATCTAATATTGAATTTGCTAAAAAAAATACACTAACTAAAAAGGAGCTAAAACAAAAAGTTGCTAATTGGAAATCTATCCTTACAGTTGCAAGAAATAAACGTAACAAACCAAATTTAGACGATAAAATTCTGACTTCTTGGAATGCTCTAATGCTTCAAGGATATATAGATGCTTACAGAGCTTTTGATGATAATGAATATTTAGACAAGGCTTTAAAGATTGCAGAATTTCTTGTTAAAAATCAATTAAGAGGTGATGGAGGTCTAAACCGAAACTTTAAAAATGGTAAGAGTACTATTAATGGATATGCAGAAGATTATGCTACCGTAATACAAGCTTTTATTTCTCTACATGAGGTCACTCTAAATGAAAAATGGTTGGTCCTTTCTAAAGAAATAATGGAGTATACAATTACGCATTTTTTTGATTCGACTAGTGGAATGTTTTTTTACACTTCTAACGAAGACCCTAACTTAATAGCTCGTAAAACTGAAGTTATTGATGGTGTCATCTCTTCCTCTAATTCAATCATTGGAAATAATTTGTTTAAACTTGGTCACTATTTTTCTGATAAAAAAATGACTAAAATTTCAAAACAAATGTTAAATAACTTAAAGATAGAAATCACTAAAAACCCTTTGGGATATTCTAACTGGATGCATTTAATGACAAATTTAACACAGCCTTTTTATGAGGTTGCTGTTGTTGGAAAAAATGCAAATTCGGTAACTAAAGAATTATTTAAAAAATACTTGCCAAATATATTAATATCAGCTTCAGACAAAGAATCTGAATTACCTCTACTCGAATATAAATATATAGAAGGTGAAACATTAATTTACGTCTGCGTAAATGGTACCTGTAAATTACCTTTGGCAGATATTTCGAAAGCTATTAAAAGTATTAAACGCAACTAGAAAACTACTGCTAGTGTTATTTATATCTTTCTAACAAAGTATGCTGTTCTTCAATAGCCGCTTTAAATTCATTTTTTAGATTTGCTATTAAATCGCTTACAGATTGTGAATCTTTAATTGTGGAAACTCCCTGACCAGCAGACCAAATAGTAGCCCATGCCTTGGCTTCGTCTTCTTGGGCGGTTAACTCTTCGCCAAAATCAACTTTTACTTTTTTATTTAACATCTCTTCAGTAATACCCATTGCTTTTAAACTGGGTCCTAAAAAATTAGCTGGAACTCCAGAAACAGCAGCAGTATATACAATATCACTAGCACCTGCATCAATAATCATATCTCTATAAGCTTCTGGCGCTTTACTTTCTTTAGTGTTTATAAAACGAGTTCCCATATACGCTAAATCTGCACCCATTTGCATCGCAGAAGCGATATCTCTTCCTGTACTAATACAGCCTGAAAGTAATATTGTCTTCTTAAAAAAAGATTTTATTTCAGAAACTAATGGCATCGGGTTTATAGTTCCTGCATGGCCTCCTGCTCCAGCAGATACTAGAATTAAGCCATCTACTCCTGCTTCTTGTGCTTTCTCTGCATGTCTTTTTTTAATGATGTCGTGAAATACTAGACCTCCGTAACTATGTACGGTATCTACCAGTTCTGAAACCGCACCTAATGAGGTAATAATTAATGGTATTTTATGCTTTACACAAATAGCTAAATCTGCTTCTAATCTTGGGTTAGATCGGTGTACTATTAAATTTACTCCAAAAGGAGCTGGTTTTTTACCTGTTTCTTTTTCATAAGCAGACAACGCCGCTTTTATTTCTACAATCCACGCTTCAAAACCCTCAGAAGTTCGTTGGTTTAGTGCCGGAAAAGTTCCAACAATACCGCTTTTACAACATTCAATAACTAATTGTGGTCCAGATATTAAAAACATTGGAGCCGCTATTGCTGGGATTGATAATTCGTTTATAAATGATGCTTTACTCATGCTACAGGGTTTTTATATAAATAGTAAAATGAAAATTTTATTTTTGCTAAAGTTATAGAAAAAAAAAGGATTTTTTAGAACTTCCGAATAACGTTTACATCTCAAATTCATAAATAAATCTCTAGTTTATTTTTTAAATTATAAGATGCATATTGTCAGAAATTTACATGGTTTTATAAAATATTATTGAATACGTTTTATGTCTAAGTTATTTATAATCCTCCTTTTTTAAGCACTGAAAATGAAGAGTATTCATTATATTTAACCAATACTTTATCCATTTTATTTACAAATAAAAAAAGACTCATAAAAAATGAAAAGATTAGAAGGACAAATAGCAATTGTAACTGGGGGCGCAAGAGGAATTGGTGAAGGGGTTTGTGATGTATTTTGTAAAGAAGGGGCCATCGTTGCCTTATGGGATGTATTAGACGGACAAGCAACGGTAGATAAAGTCTCTAAAAATGGTGGACGTATTTTTTATCAAAAAGTAGACGTTACCAATCAAGAATCTGTAGATGCTGCTGTGGCAGAAATTATTGAAAAACATCAAAAAATAGATATCTTAATTAACAATGCTGGTGTTATTAGAGATCGATCATTTTTAAAAATGACAAGAGAAGAATGGGATGTTGTCATGTCTGTAAATGTAGATTCTCTTTTTATTACCGCTAAAGCTGTTGTTCCGCATATGAAAGCTGCAAATTATGGTAGAATTATTTCAGCGTCTTCTATAAATGCATATCAAGGAGCATTTGGACAGGCAAATTATTGTGCTAGTAAAGCGGCAATTGTTGGGTTTACCCATTCATTATGTAAAGAGGTGGGTAAATATAATATTACAGTTAATGCAGTTGCGCCCGGTTTTATTAAGTCTGAAATGTCAGACTCTATGCCAGACGAAGTAATAGAAGCAGGAATTGCAATGATCCCTGTAAAACGTATTGGAACTCCAGAAGATATGGGCTATGCTTATTTATTTTTAGCTTCTAAAGAAGCTGGTTTTGTGAGTGGTCATACTCTTCATGCCAATGGAGGGTCTATGCCATCCTAAAAAATTACACCTAATTAGTTAAAAAAAATACTTAAAAATATCCGATAATTATGGAAGAACAACAAATGAGTCAGAAAGCGTATGCTACAGAGATTCCGAATCTATCGGATTTAAAAAACTACATAGGCAAAGAATTGGGGCTATCTGATTGGACAACCATTTCTCAAGACCAAATAGACACTTTTGCAAGAACTACAGATGACAATCAGTGGATTCATATTAATCCGGAAATGGCTGAAAAACATTCTCCTTATAAAAAACCAATTGCTCATGGGTTTTTAATCCTTTCATTGGCTTCTAAATTCTGTTTTGAAACAGTAAAGCTCTTAGATGTTAGCATGGGAGTAAACTATGGCTTAGATAAGGTGCGTTTTATGAATGCAACAGTTGTAGGGTCTCTAGTAAGGGCTAGAGTTTCTTTACTTACCGCAGAAGATGTTCCTGGAGGCTTACGCTATAAGATGAAGCTTGTCTTTGAGTTAAAAGGACAAGAAAAACCAGCCTGTGTTGCAGAATTTATTGCACAAGCCTACACAGATTCGTCAAAGAAAAAAAACGAGACTGCTTCTACAGAAAGTACACAAAATTTAAATGCCTTAAAAACTGACTGTGTATTGTATAAAAAAGAGGGAGATATTGCTATTGTAACTTTAAATAGACCTGAAAAATACAATGCAGTAAATGACGATTTAGTTGACGGCATTAACGAATCTATTGCAAAGGTGCAAAAAGACGATAGTATCCGGGCTATGGTAATTACTGGGGCAGGGAAAGGATTTTGTTCTGGAGCCGACATGAATACTTTTGGAAATATTACTCCTGATGAAGGAAGAACATATCTCACAAATACCTATGGGCCGTTAATGCGAAATTTAACAACACTCAAAAAACCAATTATAGCAGCAATAAACGGAACAGCTGCTGGTGTTGGAGCATCTATTGCCTTAGCCTGTGACTTCCGAGTAATGTCTGAAAATAGTGGCTTGTTATATGCCTTTATCAATATAGGTTTAGGGCCAGATGGTGGAGCAAGTTGGTTGCTAGCGAGACAAGTAGGTTACAGTAGAGCCTTACAAATTGCTGTGGAGGGTGAAAAAATAAAAGGAGAAGAATGTCATAGACTTGGTTTAACCAATAAACTAGTTGAAGACGGTGAAATTGTAGCATCAGCTATAGATTGGGCGCATCGAATTGCAAAACTACCAACCTTGGCTGTAGGAATTACCAAAGAAGACATGTTTCATGCCATGGACAATGATTTGTATAGCACAATTGCATATGAAGCAGAAAGACAAACAGCCGCCTTTGCAAGTCACGATTTAGTTGAGGGTGTCTCTGCGTTTTTACAAAAAAGGAAACCAAAATTTATTGGGAAGTAAGATGATAAATTTGGAAGAAAAACCAATAAAACGGTCAGATTATAAATACTTTCATGCCATTACAACACGTTGGTCAGATAATGACATTTATGGTCATGTAAATAATATCGTGTATTACTCTTATTTTGATACGGCCGCCAATCAATATTTAATAGATCATGCAGAATTAGATATTCAAAATGCACCAATTGTTGGGTTTGTGGTTCACTCTCATTGCGATTACATTAAACCCATTGCATATCCAGATAAAATTGAAGCCGGCTTATTTGTAAAAAAATTAGGAAATAGTGCTGTAACTTACGGCATAGGTATCTTTAAAAAAGGAGAAAATAGCGCTTGTGCTTTTGGAGAATTTGTCCATGTTTTTGTAAATAGAGAAACCAATCAATCTACAGCAATTCCTTTAACTATTAAAGAAGCATTACAAAAATTAGTATCACATTAATTTGGCTTAGGCAGCGGTTTTATTTCGGTAATAATCCAATCTTTTTTTCATAATTGGTTTAAATAAAAAAGGAAAATAAGAAAGCATTAACATGGCTGGGTATCCATAAGGCAAAGTAGGACTGTCATCTTTAGATTCCAATACTTGAAAAGGTTTTGCTCCACTGTGGTGGTGATCTGAATGCCTTGTTAACTCAAACAATAATACTCTTCCGATAATATGATCTGAATTCCAAGAATGTTCTTGTTTTACACGCTCATATCTTCCATTAGCTTTCATTTTTCTTCTAAGACCGTAATGAGAAAAGTAATTTTGTGCTTCTAAAACTGAAATACCATAGACAGCAGTTATAAAATAAATAACCGCAACGTTTACACCAAAAAAGAAGTTGATTCCTACAAAAAGAAAAACTGTTAATGATGTAAATAAAATCATAGGATTTAATAGTAATGACTTTTCTTGAGATTGTAACCTTTGAGCTTCTAGTCTCCAGGTTTTAAAATAGCCCCCTATCTGAGACCTCAATGCAAACCAGTAAAAAATATCTCCTTCTTTTGCAGAAGTAAGGTCATTTGGTGTAGCCACATCTCTATGATGACCAGAATTATGATAGGTCATGAAATGATTTTGTATTGCTGTTAGCAACAGTATATGGGCTAAGAACTGTTTGAATTTGTGATCTGTTTTGTGACCTAATTCATGGCCTATATTAATTCCATTCACGCCTAAGATAGTTCCCATAAATAAAATACAGGCTATCAAATCAGATAAAGGAATACTTGTGTCTGAAACCGTGATTAAAAATTCATACACAACAAATAAATGTAAGGGTACAGAAAGATAAAGTACCAAATCATAAAAGAAATTTTCATTTGCCAATTCTTTTTCAACGGTAGATAAATTATAGGTATTTGATGGCAAGAAATTTTCCGCTAAAGGAACAATAACATACAAACTAAAAATGCCAATATAGGCAGCAAGCCCTGTTGTATTGAATGTAAATAGCCCAAAAAGAGGGATGATAAAAGCCGAAAAATATTTAAATTTTGCCATGTGATATTACTATTAATTTAAAAATTGGTCTAATATACTGATAATCAAGTATAAATATAAGAGGTCTTCTAGTTTTTTCTGTGTTGGTGTCTTTTTAGAACAGAATTAAAGGTTTTCACCCTTGCCAACCTCATCATTAATTAATTTTATTAGGCGATCGTCTGTTTTAATTCCTCTAAGAATTCGTCCCAGATAATATTCATGTAAAAACTGTTTGTCTTGCAGTTGTTGTAGTGTCTTTTGAGATATTTTAAAGTCTCCCGTGTACGTTCTATCTATGTGATAGCCTAATGCATTGGTTTGATCGCTTTTATACTTTGTATTTGTATACAGATAATCAAGTATATCATTAGCACGAAGATTAATAATCTCTTCTATTTGCTTGCAAAAATCATGATATATATACTTATTCTGGAGTGCCGTAACAACTAATTCATTGTCTATAAGTTCTATTAACCCAGAGTTTTGAAGCCCTCTATACTCTTCTTGGTTGTCTACAAATGTAGTATTGATTGAGATTGCTGCCCCTAAGTGATATCCTACGGAATCTCTGGAAAAATCTGACAATCTATTTTGATTAATAATAATCCATCGGCTAGATTTAATCGCAATTTTTTGTGCCGCTAAGTTAAACTCATAATCATCATGATCTACTTTACAATTATTTAGAATTCTATTCAAAGATTGGTTTTTAAGGGTTTCCTTATATTTTATTGCATTTTGTTTTTCTAGATAAAATGAAATTGAGATTCCTAATACAATGACCAAAAACTCTAAAAAATACCTTATAAATTGTTTTTTCATGAAATCACTATGAATTAATGAATCAAAAGTAATAAAAAAAGTCTTCTGTAGTTAGGTTAACTATGTAACATCATGATATTGTGTAACTTCCAATTTATAATAAAGGCAAATTCTTCCATTAATTTCATCATATCATCAATAGTTTATCACCAATAATTTGGATTTGTAATAAAAACAAAAAAGTTTTTCGTATTAAAAAAAAAATTATATTTGAACCTTTATTATGAGTTAAATGTTACGTTTTACTTATTTCGTTTCCAACTTTTTAAGGAAGTCAAAAAGTTGTGATGTGTTTAAGAAACACAACGAAAAAATTATGGTTTCTTCCATATTACTTTTAAATACACTACAAAACATTCGTTTAAGAGGTGTATTCCTAGAATTACGTGTTTAGTTTATTACTTCAATTTGGGTTGTTCAAAACCTTGCTATAAGATAGCGTTCAGGTTTTTGTTTATAATTTTTATTGAAAATTAAAATGAATACTAAATACAAAGATTTAATAGAACAAACATTTGATTTCCCGCAAGAGGAATTTAAAACAACTAATGGTGATTTATTTTTTCATAATATTGACTTACTTCAATTGGTTAAAAAGTACGGTACACCATTAAAATTTACCTATTTGCCTAAAATTTCTGAGAATATTAATCGTGCTAAAAACTGGTTTAATGGCGCAATTAAAAAACAAGGCTACAAAGGTAATTACCATTATTCATATTGTACCAAAAGTTCACATTTCAAGTATGTTTTAGAAGAAGCTTTAAAAAATGACATTCATATAGAAACTTCGTCTGCATTTGATATTGATATTGTAAAATCATTAAAAAAAGAGGGGAAATTAAATGATGATGCCTATGTCTTGTGCAACGGTTTTAAGCGCGAACAATACATTACAAACATTGTGAGTTTAATTGATGGTGGCCATAGAAACTGTATTCCAATTATTGATAATTACGAAGAACTTGATTTAATTTTAACAAGTACCAAAAGCAAATTTAAGGTTGGAATTAGAATCGCTTCAGAAGAAGAACCAAAATTTGAATTTTATACTTCTCGTCTTGGAATTGGATATAAAAATATTGTTAGTTTTTATAAAAGAGAAATCGAAAATAATAGCCAGGTTACGTTAAAAATGCTTCATTTTTTTATCAATACAGGCATTAAAGACAATGCCTATTATTGGAATGAATTATTAAAATGTATCACTGTATATATACAACTCAAAAAAATATGCCCAACAATAGATAGTTTAAATATTGGGGGTGGGTTTCCAATTAAAAACTCACTAGCTTTTAGCTATGATTATCAATATATAATCGAAGAAATTATACTTCAAATACAAACAGCCTGTAATGAAGCTGAAGTAGATGTGCCTGATATTTTTACAGAATTTGGGAGTTTTACTGTAGGAGAATCTGGCGGAGCTATCTATGAAATTCTTTATCAAAAAAAGCAAAATGATAGAGAACGATGGAATATAATTAATTCATCTTTTATAACCACTCTTCCAGATTCTTGGGCTATTAACAAACGTTTTATAATGCTCCCTCTTAATAAGTGGGATAAAGAGTATGAACGAGTACTCTTAGGAGGATTAACCTGTGATAGTGATGATTATTATAACTCTGAGCAGCATATTAATGCCATTTATTTGCCTATTTACGAAAAAGACACACCATTATATGTTGGGTTTTTTAACACGGGTGCATACCAAGAATCTATTGGTGGTTTTGGCGGATTACAACATTGTTTAATTCCACACCCAAAACATATTATAATTGATAAAAATGAAAAGGGACAAATAACTACCAACATCTTTAAGGGTCAACAAAAAAGCGAAGAATTACTTTCAATTTTAGGATATGAAAAATAACAATACATATGCAGGTATCCCTGAATATTTTGCAAAATTAGAAACGGCCAGTATCGTTTTAATTCCAGTTCCTTATGATGGAACAAGTACATGGCAAAAAGGAGCAGACAAGGGTCCAAAAGCCTTTTTGGAAGCATCTAAAAATATGGAATTATACGATATTGAAACAAATAACGAAGTTTACAAAGAAGGAATTTATTTAGCTGATGCAATTACTGAAGATTGGTCTCCAGAAAAAATGGTGGAAGCAGTTCATTTTGAAGTCAAAAAATATATAAATAAAAATAAATTTGTAACTATTTTTGGAGGAGAGCACTCTGTTTCTATTGGAACTATTAGAGCTTTTAATGAATGTTTTGACAACCTAACTGTTTTGCATTTGGATGCGCATGCAGATGTAAGAAAAGAGTATGAAGGATCTGTATTTAATCATGCTTGCGCTTTATATGAGGCCTCTCAGAACACAAATTTAATACAGGTTGGTATTCGTAGTATGGATATTTCTGAAACAAATACAGTAAATAATGATAAAGTCTTTTTTGCACACGATATGCTGACAAACCAATATTGGATGGATAATGTGATAGAAAAATTAACTGAGAATGTTTTTATCACTCTTGATCTAGATGTTTTAGATCCTTCTATTATGCCTAGTACTGGAACACCAGAGCCTGGAGGTTTATTCTATTATGAAATATTAGAATTATTGAAAAAAGTGTTTTCAAAACTTAACGTTGTTGGTTTTGATATCGTAGAACTTTGTCCTAATCCACATGAAAAATCATCTGACTTTTTAGCCGCAAAATTATATTACAAAATGTTAAGTTATAAATTTTTACCTGAAATAGAAGAGGATGAAGAAGATCATAACTACAACTCTCCTTTTGTCAAACTTTCAAAATTTAAAGACTATGATTAATACCAACAGACAACCTATTTCTGAATTTATAGAAACCTATTTTTTACACTTTAATGCTGCTTCACTTGTAGATGCAGCAAAAGGGTATGAAACACAATTAGAAAAAGGATCTAAAATGTTAGTATCCTTAGCTGGGGCAATGAGTACTGCTGAAATAGGAACTATTTTTTCTGAAATGATTAGGCAAGATAAAGTTCATATTATTTCGTGTACAGGTGCAAATTTAGAAGAAGATATCATGAATTTAGTTGCCCATTCTCATTACAAACGGATTCCTAACTATAGAGATTTAACTCCTAAAGATGAGTGGGACTTGTTATTAAAAGGTTTAAATAGAGTTACAGATACTTGTATTCCAGAAGAGGAGGCATTTAGGCGTTTACAAAAACATATTTTCAAAATTTGGAAAGATGCTGAAGAAAATCAAGAGCGCTTTTTCCCACATGAATTTATGTATAAGTTATTATTATCAGGTGTTTTAGAAGAGTTTTATGAAATAGATATTAAAGACTCTTGGGTATATACAGCTGCTCTGAAAAATTTACCAATGGTAGTACCTGGTTGGGAAGATTCTACAATGGGAAATATTTTTGCATCCTATGTTCTAAAAGGTAAATTGAAGCCATCAACTATGAAGTCTGGCATAGAGTATATGACTTTTTTAGCAGACTGGTATACACTAAATTCTACTGACGGTATTGGCTTCTTTCAAATTGGAGGTGGAATTTCTGGAGATTTTCCTATCTGTGTTGTTCCTATGCTATATCAAGATATGGAAAGAGAAAACACGCCGTTTTGGAGTTATTTCTGTCAAATATCAGACTCTACTACAAGCTATGGTTCTTATTCAGGAGCAGTTCCTAATGAAAAGATTACTTGGGGGAAATTAGATATTGATACTCCAAGATTTATTATAGAAAGTGATGCAACCATAGTTGTACCATTAATTTTTGCGTACCTATTAAAAATGTAATGATGAAAAGAGTTATTATCGATTATTCTAAACTCACTATTAACATTCTAAATATATTAATAGAAAAATATCCTGATGGATATGACTATAGCCATATTATTAAATTTAAAAACTCTAAAGCAGAAACAATTAGCGCTGTTGAGGTAAGGACAGATGATACTATTTATTTGGTAAAAATAAGTAGCCAATTAGAAAAAACAATGGAAGATTATTCAGGTGATGATACTTCTTTTAATTTAACTAATTCTGATAATTTTTAACCCTCAGTAATAATGAAGTATTACAATTCTAACCAATCTCTTTCTGCTAAAGGTGTATTTATTGGATACCTGGCAGGATATGGAACATTTCAACTAGAAAACAGCGAAGTTATCTATTTTGAACAAATTGATAAAAAAATAGAGCGTGTTCACAATTTAAAAAGGAACCATCATAAAAATAAATTTTTTGAAATTTATTACACAGAAATCTTTGATGATTTAGATGAAGAAGAATTTATCATTTTTAGATTAGATGATTTAAAACTATTATAATTATGTTGGCAAATTTTCACTTATCACTTCCCTGTAAAGACTTAAAAAAAACAGAAGAGTTTTATTCAAATATATTAGAAACTAAGGTAGGAAGAAGTGCCAATAATTGGATTGATTTAAATTTATTTGGTAATCAAATTACATTTACAAAATCTGGAGATTTTAATTTTAGTTTTAAAAATTATAGATTAGGAGAACAAATTTTACCCTCTTTTCATTTTGGAATTATTGTAAATATTGATGATTTTGGTAAGTTATATGGTAGGATATTAAAATTAGATATAGGAGTTTCAATTACAACTACGTTTATGAAAAGCAGTATTGGTGAACACGTATCTTTCTTTATAAAAGACCCAAATGACTATATGATAGAATTTAAATGTTTTAAGAATGGTGCTGATGTTTTTAAATTACAAAAAGAAAGCACAAGAGGTATCATAAAATAAGGGTGCTTTTTTAACCATAAAAGCACCCTTATTTCATAAAAATTTATTCCCACTACTTTCCTCCCAACATTAGCAATTCATTACAAACAACTTCTGTAATGTATTTTTTTTCTCCTTCTTTGGTTTCATAAGAACGAGAAGTCAACTTTCCTTCAATGGCAATTTCATTTCCTTTGGTGACATACTTTTCAATAATTTCTGCAGTTTTATTCCATGCTATAACATTGTGCCATTGCGTATCTGTTACTTTCTCTCCTGTAGCATTTTTGTAACTTTCGTTTGTTGCTATAGAGAATTTTGCTAATTTTTTTCCACTCTCTAAAGTGATAATTTCTGGATCATTTCCTAAGTTTCCAATTAACTGTACTTTGTTTCTTAACGTATTCATAAGATAAGGTTTTGCGCACTTAAATAATGTAGTGCAGATTATAATTTATTTTTTTGTTGAGTTTTTTCAACACTGCAAAGATGTAACAAGAACCTAATTAGAATCGGTTAGAAAGCACTTACTTTCGGTTGTAAATACTTGTAGTCGTTTGTAAACGAATAATTCATATCTTTATAAATTCCCTATAAATAGCACTATGACATATTTTATAGAAACAAAAAACCTAATTTTAAGAGACTTCAGAGATACAGATGTTACAAGTATTTTTCAATTAGATTCTAATAAAGATGTGCATGAATATTTAGGAAAGAAGCCTATTAAAACAATAAAGGAGGCTGAAAAAATACTATCATTTTTTCACTTACAATATAAAGAAAGAGGTATTGGTCGTTTTGCAACTATAGAAAAATCTTCAGGAAGGTTTATTGGCTGGGCTGGACTAAAATTAAATAAAGGTGAAAAAGAAATGCTAAACGGATATACTAATTTCATAGATATTGGGTATCGGTTTCTTCCTGAGTTCTGGGGAAAAGGATATGCTACTGAAGCTTCGCTAGCGTCCTTAGAATACGGTTTTAAAAAATTAAATTATGACATTATTTACGGTGCTGCTGATATAGAAAATATAGCTTCAAATAAAGTGCTTAAAAAAATAGGATTGAAATTTGTAGATGAATTTATTTTTAAAGCTGTTAGCTGTAATTGGTATGAATTAAAAAAAGATACTTATGGAACATAGAAAGTGTTTAGAGTGCGGTGATCTTCTAAAAGGGCGAATTGATAAAAAATTCTGCTCAGATTATTGTAGAAACTCTTACAATAATAACGTTAATAAAGACAGTAAAAACCTCATTAGAAATATTAACAATCGTTTGCGAAAAAACCATAAAATTCTTTCTGAACTTAATACTTCTGGAAAAACAAAAGTAGCTAGAACTAAATTATATGATAAAGGGTTCGACTTTCAGTTATTTACCTCTGTTTACAAAACAAAAACAGGAAACACCTACTTTTATTTATATGACCAAGGATATTTGGCCTTAGAAAACGAACTATTTTTACTGATTAGAAGAGAAGCTTAAGATAGTTATTTCCAACTATTCCCCTTCATTTTTAATGCTGCTTTTAGAACATCTTTTTGACTAATTTGCCCTATTAATTTTCCGTTTTCTACAATTGGAAATCGTCTTCTTTTTGAACTAATAAATTTAGTTGCTGCATCAAAAATATTCATGTTTTTGTCAATAGTTTCAACTTCTGAAGCCATATTTTTTTCAACTGTATTATCACTATCCATAGGCATATTATAATACTTACTATCAGAAATATGTTTCATACAGTCTCCTTCAGAAATAATACCAATTAACTCATTTTTATCATTTACTACTGGGCCGCCTGAAATTTTATTTTTAATCAATAGATTAATCACATGATCTAAAGAATCGCTTGGTTTAAAAGTGATGAGTTTTTTTGTCATATAATCAGAGACTAAAATTTGTTCGGCGGGTTTAGATATCGCCTTGTCTCTTTTCCCTCGAAAGTTGATGATTCCCATAATAATTTTATTTAGCCTTACTTCTAAAGTTACTGATTTTAAAATAGTTAACATACTTTATTCTGTTTTTTATTATTAGTACATTTATAAAAAAAATTCCATGCAAAAAAAACACGCTTCAACACTATCACTCTTAATTATAATTTTGACCACTATTTGGGGATTTTATGATTTAAGTCCAAGCGTTTTTAAAACTCCTCAAAAATCAACAGATTTTTCTATAAATAACGCACTCTCTCACTTAAAAGAAATTTCTAAAGAACCTCATCATACAGGAACGGAAGCTCACAAAACTGTTCAAGATTATATTGTTTCAGAATTACAGAAATTGGGATTAGACCCAACAATTCAAACACAAACAATAGTAAATAAAAAATGGTTTGCTGGAACCACAGTAGAAAATATTATTGTTAAAATAAATGGATCTGAAGATGGGAAATCACTTCTGCTGTTGTCACACTATGATTCTAGTCCTCATTCAGCACTTGGGGCAAGTGATGCCGGTTCTGGTGTAGTAACTATTTTGGAAGGTTTAAGAGCTTTTTTAGCAAAAAAAAAAGAACCAAAAAATGATATCATAATCTTAATTTCTGATGCTGAAGAATTGGGCTTGTTAGGTGCAAAAGCCTTTGTAGAATATCACCCTTGGGCGAAAGATATTGGTTTAGTTTTAAACTTTGAAGCTAGAGGAAGCGGCGGACCAAGTTTTATGCTATTGGAAACTAATGGAAAGAATAGTAAGATGATTTCTGAATTTTTAAAAGCAGACCCAACACATCCAACATCAAATTCATTACTGTATAGTATATATAAGAAACTTCCAAATGATACTGATCTTACTGTTTTTAGAGAAATTGGAGACATAAACGGATTTAATTTTGCCTTTATTGATGATCATTTTGATTATCATACAGTACAAGATTCTTACGAAAGACTAGATAGAACAACGTTGGCGCATCAAGCAGACTATTTAATGAACAGTCTTAACTATTTTTCGGACTCAGATATCGAAAATTTACAAAGTGATATCGACTTGATTTATGTCAACTTTCCGTTTATTAAAATACTAACCTATCCTTATTCTTGGGTAATGCCACTATATATTATTGCAGGAATTATATTATTATTACTGCTTTTGTTTGGGATAGTATTAAATAAAATTCAACTTAAAAAACTCCTTGCTGGTTTTATCCCATCCACGTTATCTATCGTCTTATGTGGTGGAGTTTCATACCTCCTTTGGAAATTAATTCTCCTTATTCACCCTTCTTACAACGACATACTTCAGGGATTTACTTATAATGGATATTGGTATATCGCAGCTTTTGTCTCTTTAAACAGTTGGATATGTTTCTTCATTTATAAAAAATTTACACAAAAAAACACAATCACGAATCTTCTAATCGCTCCAATAACCCTTTGGATGATTATTAATTTTTTTATTCAAGGAGATTTTAAAGGTGCTGGTTTCTTTATCATTCCTGTTTTTATTGCTGAAATTATTCTTGCTGTTTCTATATTTTTAAAACCTATTGATAAAAATTATTCAATCTTTTTTGGACTAGTATCTATTCCTACTATTTATATTTTTGCTCCATTAATCAAACTATTTCCTGTTGGCTTAGGCTTAAAAGCTATCTTTATTAGTGGTATTTTGTTAGCGCTTGTTTTTGGACTTTTATTCCCTGTGTTAAATAGTTCTAACACTAGAAATACTTTTACAAAATTAGCAGGGGTTTTAACTGTTATTTTCTTTAGTATAGCAACAATGTACTCTGGATTTGATATTGACAATAGAAAGCCTAACAGCCTTGTGTATGTTCAAAATATGTTAGATTCTACCTCTTATTGGGGAACTTATAATACAGTTTTAGATGCATACGTTTCACAAAAAATTGGGGAAGACAACCCTAGTATTAAAATAAAAAATGCGGAAACAAAAAATAAATATAACAGCAAATTTACATATGCTGTAAAAGCAGAAAATATTCCCATAAAAACTTCAGAGATCACTAAAGATTTAGACACAATCATTGATAATAAAAGAATATTAAAGTTTACTATAAAGCCTACTAGAAAAATAAATAAGTATGAATTAAGTTTAAGAGATAGTCTTTATTTTAATCATTTATTTGTTAATGACATCCCAGTAAATGAAGGAAAATATTTTTCTATAAATAAGGGAACCTTTCTAGTTTATCATATGGCTAATGCTGATGAAAAATTACAGATAGAAATCTCTATCCCTAAAAAAGAAAAGCCTATTATTTTCTTAAATGAAATTTCTTATGACTTACTAGATAATCCAATACTAAAAGTAAGCCCTAGATCTAAAAATATGATGCCGATGCCTTTTGTTACAAATGACGCCATCATTACTATTCAAAAAATTCTGTTTTAATCTAAAAAATCCTCGAAAAATTATCTTCCTCAAGGATCATTTATTGGAATCTATTTCTTGTTTTAATCTATTTCTGAGACGCGCAAAGTATTTACCATTCCACGAGCTTCAACGGGCATGGAGGTAAGGTTAATGACAATATCTCCACTTGTCACAAACTCTTTCTCTTTCGCTATTCTATTAATATCAATAACAGTGTCATCTGTACTTAAATTTTCATCATAAAAGAAAGCTTTTACTCCCCAAAGTAAATTAAGTTTACCTAAAATTCTTTGTTGGGTAGTAAATGCTAAAACAGACGATTGTGGTCTCCAAGCAGAAATTTGGAAAGCTGTATAACCGCTATTAGTTAAAGTACAAATAGCTGCTGCATTTGTATCTTTAGACATTAATGCTGCATGGTAACACAGAGATTTTGTAATAAACCTATCTGTTCTAATATGAGGTGCTTGATGAGGCACTTTAATTAATGGTGAATTCTCTACACTCATAATTATTTCACTCATCTTTTTGATCACCCTTACTGGATGTTTCCCAACAGATGTTTCCCCTGATAACATAACAGCATCTGCTCCATCCATAATAGAATTTGCAACATCATTTACCTCTGCTCTAGTTGGCACAGAATTGGTAATCATGGTCTCCATCATTTGAGTTGCAATAATTACTGGAATACGTGCTTTTTTTGCTCTATTTACAAGCATCTTTTGAATTAACGGAACCTCTTGCATTGGTATTTCTACCCCTAAATCTCCACGAGCGACCATTAATCCATCACAATATGGTATTAACGAATCTATATTCTCTACAGCTTCTGGTTTTTCAATTTTAGCGATTACAGGAACTCTATATTCTGAATTTTGAGCAATGAGATCTCTTAATATTCTTAGGTCTTCTGGAGTTCTCACAAACGATAAAGCGATCCAATCTACGTCTAAACTTAATGCGAAAATGGCGTCTTTTTTATCTTTATCTGTTAATGCAGGTAAAGAAATCTTTGTGTTTGGAAGGTTTACCCCTTTTTTAGAGGATAGAGCTCCTCCAACAATAACTTTAGTAACTACATTTAATTTCTTGTCTGTAGATATGACTTCAAACTGTAATTTCCCATCATCTACTAAAATCTGTTCGCCTGGTTTTACGTCTCTTGGAAAGCTTTGGTAGGTCATAAACGCTTTTTGGTTATTTCCAACACATTGATCTGTAGTAAAAACAAACTCAGCTCCATCTTCTAAAATGACATCTTCTTCCATTACTCCAACTCGAAGCTTTGGACCTTGTAAGTCTGCTAAAATAGCTACATTGTAGCCGTTTTCTTCATTAATTTCACGTATTTGTTTTACGCGTTCTTTTACATCGTCATAATCAGCATGAGAGAAGTTAATTCTAAAAACATTCACCCCAGAAAAAGCTAGTTCTGTTAAAATTTCTTTTGTACTTGTTGCTGGTCCTAATGTGGCAACAATTTTTGTTTTCTTATTTATAAGCATATTTAAAAAATTAAATATTGTTTAGATTTTAATGTATGTTTTTCTACAGTATAAGATGTCACAACTTGATTTATTTTATTAATCTTATTAACTGTTTTGTATATCAATTCCTGATTGGGTTCTCCAACTATCTTTATAAAATAATCTACTTTCTTCTTTTCAGGGATTAAGTATGTTTTTGTTTCTGTTGCCAATACGATGGTATCTGACGAGTTTGTTTTTTCTTCAGTATAACTATTTGATATTAAATACCATTCAAAGTCATATTCATTATCAGTATAGTCATAAATAGAAAAAGAGGCTTTATTGTCATTACTTTCAAAATCTAAATTAAAGTGTGCTTTTAAAAAACGTGTATTTAAGTTACTATTTAAAAGAAATGCTAACTTAAAATCTTCTAATGCGGTGTGAATACCAATTAATGAATAATTGTCTTCACAAAAATCCTCTATGTCTAAAGAGTGAACTTGCATTTAAAAGTTATATTAAGTTGATTTTTGTTTTCAGTATTAATAGGGCAAAATTACTGATTGTTTTGACAACAAGGTTATAAATTAACGAAATCGTTATCGGCTAAATATTTTCTATTTCTTTTTGAAAAGTAAAGTAGACTCTTTTTGAAGCTTGTTCTTCTGCTTTCTTTTTAGAAGTAGCTCTTCCTTTGGCAATTTGATTGCCGTCAATACTAATCTTAACACTAAAATGTTTAATAGATTCATTTCCTGTGTCTTCATATACTTCAATACAATATTTTTTCTTTTTCTTTTGACACCATTCTATAATAAGCCCTTTATAACTTGTTATTTTTCCTTCTAGTTTTGGAATATCTACATAAGGAATTATTACTTTATCGTTTATAAATTTATAGCAATAGTTATAACCTCTATCTAAATATATTGCTCCTATTAACGCTTCAAAGATATTTCCATGAATATTATCTCCAATATTTTTTTTTGGAATATTACTCTTTACAAAAGAAATAAGATTTAAATCTTTTCCTAACTCATTTAAATGATCTCTACTAACAATTTTAGATCTCATTTGAGTTAGGTATCCTTCAGATTGGTCTGGAGCTTTTGTAAATAGATAAGAGGCAATTACAGCACCCAACATGGCATCTCCAACAAACTCTAGTCGTTCGTAGTTAAAAGGCTCTCCTTTTTCATCAACTTTTTTTAAAGAACGATGTGTAAATGCTTTTTGATAAAAAAGTATTCCTTTAGGATTAAACTTCAATAAATCTCGCATATTGTTATAAAACACCTTATCATCACCCTTAAATGATTGGTTGACTATTTTGCGAATAAAGTTCATTAAATATTAATCAATTTTTTTAAATGCTACACAGGCATTATGCCCCCCAAATCCAAAAGTATTGCTCATAGCAACTTTAATATCTCTTTTTTGAGGTTCGTTTAGTGTTAAGTTTAAATTTGGATTGATATTTTCATCTACTATACTATGATTAATTGTTGGAGGAATGATGCCGTGTTTCATCGCTAATATAGATGCGATAGACTCAATAGCTCCAGCAGCCCCCAAAAGGTGGCCTGTCATAGATTTTGTAGAATTAATATTGATATTCTTTGCGTGATCACCAAAAACCTGTGAGATGGCTTTTAATTCGGCAACGTCCCCTAAAGGTGTTGAGGTTCCATGGGTATTAATGTGATCTACGTCTTCTGGTTTAATTCCAGAATTTTCTAGACAGTTTTTCATTACTGCAATTACACCAATCCCCTCGGGATGAGGTGCGGTCATATGGTAGGCATCAGAAGACATTCCTCCTCCGATAACCTCTGCATAAATGTTTGCGCCTCTTGCTTTAGCGTACTCATATTCTTCTAAAACTATGGCTCCTGCTCCTTCGCCTAAAACAAATCCATCTCTTTCGGCATCAAAAGGTCTAGAAGCGGTTTCTGCACTTTCATTTCTTGTAGATAGTGCATGCATAGAATTAAATCCTCCCACACCAGCAATGGTAATGGCTGCTTCACTTCCTCCTGTAACAATGACATCACAATATCCTAAACGAATGTAGTTTAAGGCATCTATCATAGCATTTGCAGAGGATGCACAGGCTGATACTGTGGTGTAATTTGGCCCCATAAATCCATTTTTGATGGAAATATTTCCTGGAGCAATATCTGCAATCATTTTTGGAATAAAGAAAGGATTAAATTTTGGTGTTCCGTCTCCGGCTGCAAAATTTAAGACTTCGTTTTGAAAAGTTTCTAAACCGCCTATTCCTGCTCCCCAGATAACACCTACTCGTAATTTATTAATAGTGTCTAAGTCTAACCCAGAATCTGCAATTGCCTCATCTGAAGCAACCATGGCATATTGGGTAAACTTATCCATTTTACGAGCATCTTTTCTGTTCATAAAATCTGTAACAGTAAAGTTTTTAACTTCACATGCAAAACGAGTCTTGAACTTGGTAGCATCAAAATGCGTAATGGGTGCCGCCCCGCTAACTCCGTTAACTAGAGCAGACCAATATTCTTCAATATTGTTCCCAATTGGTGTTAATGCACCAAGTCCAGTTACTACAACTCGTTTTAATTGCATATAATGTTACTTTTTAGCTTCTTCTATATAGCTGATTGCTTGACCAACAGTACCGATGTTCTCTGCTTGATCGTCTGGAATTTGAATATCAAATTCTTTTTCGAATTCCATAATCAATTCAACAGTATCTAAAGAATCTGCCCCTAAGTCATTAGTGAAACTAGCTTCTATGGTTACTTCATTATCGTCTACTCCTAATTTGTCTACAATAATAGCTTTTACTCTTGATGCAATGTCTGACATAATTTATTAATTTTTAAATTTAAAATCGAGGCAAAAATACAAATCTTATTAGTTTTAACGAATTTTTACCAAAAAAATGAACTCTAAAGTATATTATTTTATTCAATAGTTCATATATAAATTATAATATCAACTATTATGCTTTATTTTGTAGGTGAATATCTTACAAATGAAGAGAGTTATTATTTTTGCCTCAGGAGCTGGTTCAAATGCGGAAAATATTATTAAGTACTTCCAGAATTCTAAAAAAATCTCTGTAAAAAAAGTGTTTTGTAACAAAAAAGAAGCAGGTGTTTTTAATCGTTGTAAAAAATTAGACATAGATTGTGAGTGGTTTTCTCGTGAAGATTTTTCTCATTCTAACACCATCTTAGAGACACTTACAAACCAAACAGATTTCATAGTACTAGCAGGCTTTTTATGGAAAATTCCTGAAAATATTGTATCAGCATTCCCAAATAAAATTATAAATATTCATCCAGCTTTATTGCCAAAATATGGTGGAAAAGGAATGTATGGAATGCATGTTCACAATGCTGTTAAAAATAGTGGTGATCTAGAAACTGGTATCACCATTCATTTTGTTAATGAACACTATGATGAAGGTGCCGTTATTTTTCAGGCGAAAACCCAACTAAAAGTATCAGATTCTCCAGAAGATATTGCACAAAAAATTCATATATTAGAATATGAATACTTTCCTAAGCTTATTGAAAAAACCATTTTAAAAGATGGGAACTAAAAAATACTATGTGGTATGGGAAGGAAAAAAAACAGGAGTATTCTCTTCTTGGGATACCGTTAAAAAGCTAGTTCAAGGATATGAAGGTGCTAAATACAAGTCTTTTGTTAGTAAAACCGAAGCTGACAAAGCTATCAAAAAAAAGTACTCAGATTATAAAGGAAAAAGTACTAAAAAAATAGCATTAACTGCGTCTGAAAAAGTAAGCTATGGTGTTCCTATAAAAAATAGCTTAACTGTAGATGCGGCTTGTAGTGGAAACCCAGGGAAAATGGAATATCGTGGAGTGCTACATCACAACAAGCAAGAAGTTTTTAAAATGGGTCCTTTTAAGAACGGCACCAATAATATTGGAGAGTTTCTAGCCTTAGTTCACGGAATTTCACTCTTAAAAAAGAAAGGACTGCACACCTTGCCTATATACTCAGATTCTAGAATTGCAATGTCTTGGGTTAAAAAGAAAGTCTGCAGAACCAATCTAACATTTGACTCTTCTAATAGTGATCTATTGGCGTTCATTCATAGAGCTGAAAAATGGCTAAAAGAAAACTCTTTCAGCAATCCAATTTTAAAATGGGAAACCAAAGCTTGGGGAGAAATTCCTGCGGATTTTGGAAGAAAATAAGGAGTTGGCCTTTTTCAAAAAAAACCTCCAGTATAACGCTGGAGGTTCTTATATATTTAATTGTAACTAAGATAAAAAAATTAATTATCCTTTTAAACTTGCTGATAAGTATTCACGATTCATGCGAGCAATGTTCTCTAAAGAAATTCCTTTCGGGCATTCTACTTCACAAGCTCCTGTATTGGTACAGTTTCCAAAACCTTCATCATCCATTTGTTGCACCATGTTTAACACTCGGTCTGTAGCTTCAATCTGACCCTGTGGAAGCAGAGCGTATTGAGAGACTTTTGCTGAAACAAATAGCATCGCACTAGAATTCTTACAGGAAGCAACACAGGCCCCACAACCAATACACGTAGCTGCATCCATTGCTGCATCTGCAGCATGTTTTGAAATTGGAATTGAATTTGCATCTTGGGTGTTTCCTGAAGTATTTACAGAAATAAAACCTCCTGCATGTTGTACTCTATCAAAAGCGCTTCTGTCTACTACTAGATCTTTAATTACAGGAAATGCTTTGGCTCTAAATGGCTCTATATAGATAGTATCCCCATCTTTAAACATACGCATGTGTAACTGACATGTAGTAACTCTTCTATCTGGCCCATGAGCTTCTCCATTGATATATAATGAACACATCCCACAAATTCCTTCCCTACAATCATGATCAAAAGCTACAGGAGAGTCTCCTTTTTCTATCAATTGATTGTTTAACACATCCAACATTTCTAGGAAAGACATGTCTGGAGACACATCGGAGATTTTATAATCTACCAATTTTCCTTTATCGTTTGCGCTTTTCTGGCGCCAAATTTTTAACGTTAAATTCATCTCTCCTTAATTATTTATATGATCTTTCTTTCACTTCAATATTTTCATACACCAGAGGTTCTTCATGCAATACAGCATCTTTTGGCTCTCCTTTATATTCCCAAGCAGAAACAAACTGAAATTCTGTACGTCGTTTGGCTTCTCCTTCTGGAGTTTGATGTTCTTCTCTAAAATGTCCTCCAGCAGATTCTTCTCTTAACAATGCATCTTTTGCAAACAATTCTCCTAATTCTAAGAAATCTGCTACGCGCCCTGCCTTTGCTAATTGTTCATTGAGCTCATCTGCAGTCCCGGGAACTAACACTTCTTTGTAGAACTCTTTTCGTAAATCTGAAATTTCTTGGATAGCTTCTTTTAACTCTTTTTCGTTACGAGACATACCACATTTATTCCACATAATCTTTCCTAGGCGTCTGTGAAAAGAATCAACAGATTTGGTTCCTTTATTATTGATTAAGTGATTAATAGTTTCTTGAGCGTTTTTCTCTGCTTCTTCAAATTCTGGTGAATCTGTAGAAATAGCACCTGTTCTAATATCATGTGATAAATAGTCTCCAATTGTATATGGCAATACAAAATACCCATCGGCCAAGCCTTGCATTAATGCAGAAGCCCCTAATCTATTTGATCCGTGATCAGAGAAGTTTGCTTCTCCAATTGCATACAATCCTGGAATGGTAGTTTGTAAGTTATAATCTACCCAAATACCTCCCATGGTATAATGTACCGCTGGAAAGATCATCATAGGTGTTTCGTATGGGTTCTCGTCTACGATCTTCTCATACATCTGAAATAAATTCCCATACTTAGCTTTCACAACTTCTTTACCAAGTTCCTTTTGTAAGGCTTCGTCATTTTCATTTAGTCCTTTTACATGTGCTTTTTCTTTTCCGTATCTAATAATTGCTGCTGCAAAATCTAAATAAACGGCTTCACCCGTTGCATTAATTCCATACCCAGCATCACAGCGTTCTTTTGCTGCTCTAGAGGCAACATCTCTTGGCACTAAGTTTCCAAAAGCTGGATATCTTCTTTCCAGATAGTAATCTCTATCTTGTTCAGCTAACTGAGTTGGTTTTAGCTTACCTGATCTTATTGCCTCTACATCTTTCATGTGTTTTGGTACCCAAATTCGCCCATCATTTCTCAACGATTCTGACATCAATGTTAATTTAGATTGATGATCTCCAGAAACAGGAATACAGGTTGGATGAATTTGTGTATAACAAGGGTTTGCAAAATAAGCACCTCGCTTATGTGCTCTCCACGCAGCTGTTACATTAGACCCCATAGCGTTTGTAGATAAGAAAAATACGTTTCCATACCCTCCAGTTCCTAAAACTACTGCATGTGCAGCATGTCTTTCTATTTCTCCTGTAACAAGATTGCGAGCTATAATTCCTCTCGCTTTTCCATCTACAATCACAACATCAAGCATTTCATGCCTGTTATACATTTTAATTTTTCCTCGTCCTATTTGACGATTCATGGCAGAATAGGCTCCTAATAATAATTGTTGCCCTGTTTGTCCTTTGGCATAAAAAGTTCTTGAAACCAAGACACCACCAAAAGAACGATTATCTAACAATCCACCATAATCACGGGCAAAAGGGACCCCTTGAGCCACGCATTGATCTATAATGTTTGCTGAAACTTCTGCTAAACGATATACATTTGCTTCACGAGAACGATAATCTCCCCCTTTAACAGTATCGTAAAACAATCTGTAAGTTGAATCTCCATCTCCTTGATAATTTTTTGCTGCATTAATCCCTCCTTGAGCCGCAATTGAATGTGCTCTACGAGGTGAATCTTGAAAACAAAATGCTTTTACATTATATCCTAATTCTGCTAAAGTTGCTGCTGCTGATCCTCCAGCCAAACCTGTTCCTACAACAATAACATCTATTAAACGTTTGTTTGCAGGGTTAACGAGGTTAATGTCGTTTTTATGATTTGTCCACTTTTCTGCGAGTGGCCCTTGAGGTATTTTTGAATCTAAAGCCATCCTATAAAATGTGTTTTAAATGATGATATAATGCAATAAAAATAAAGCCTACAGGAATTCCTATCGCATATATTTTAGAGAATCTTTTCAATCCTTTTGTGTATTTATTATTAGCTCCTACTGATTGAAACGCCGAATCAAATCCGTGTAATAAGTGTAATGCCAGGAAAACAAAAGAAATTACGTAGAGTGCAACTCTCCACATATCAACAAACTTGTGTTTTAAATGTTCTAAATATCTAAACCCACTTTCACCATTACTAGGGTCTATAAGACCAGACATGTCTCCGTCTATAAATTTTATGGTTATTTCAGGAACCCAAAAATCATAAAAGTGAAGCAGCATAAATGCTAAAATTGTAAGTCCACTCCAAATCATATTTCTACTCATCCATGAAGAGTTTGCCCCTCCATTGTTTACTGCGTATTTAATTTGACGTGCTTTGGTGTTTTTAATTTCTAAGACAAACCCCATCACAAAGTGAAAAATAACTCCAAAAATTAAGACGGGCTGTAATGCATATTGAATTACCCAAAAGGTTCCCATAAAGTGAGAAACTTCATTAAAAGTATCAGGGCTAAATACAGAAAGTATATTTATGGCAAAATGCTGTAAAAGAAAAATCATAAGAAAGAGCGCTGAAATTGCCATTGCAAACTTTCTACCTATTGAAGAACTTAAAATTCCACTCATTATTGGTTAATTTTTATGCCTGCAAAGGTACAACGCAATCGTTTTCTAACCAAACTCCAAAAACTATTTTACTTTGTATTTAGAATCATTATAGTTAATTAAAACGAATACTCTCTGTAAAAAATTAAGAATTCATCTTTATTAAAAAATTCTTGACGCAACCTTTTAAGAGTATTAGCACCTAATCTATGTATAAAATAAAAAAACTTATTATGAACACTAAAATCTACCCCTTATTACTTGGTATTGTTGCTATTGTGTTATTTTCTAATTGTGAATCTAACACAGAAGATATAATACCAGAACCTCAAGAAGAGGCGTCTGAACCAATAACAAGTCTTTCATTTGAAGAAACCTATGCATTTGAGGCCAACCTCTTGGGTGGCCCTCACATTGGAATGACAAACTCAACATCTGAGAATAGTTTATTCATTTCTAGTAGAGAAAATGAGCCCTCAGGAAATACAACCGAAGAAGAAGTTTTTAAATTAAACCTAGACAACAACCAGCTAATTAGAAAAAACACCTCTCCTGGTGGGTTTATTACCAAACAATTAAAAATCATAAACGATCAATTAGTTTCTATTGGAGGTACAGAATTAAAAATTTATGATTTAAATCTTCAAAATGAACCAAGCTCTATCGAATATCAAAACAATTTTACTCTCAGTAAATATGGAGTTGCTTCAGACGACACTAACACATATATCATTGGTGGGTATCGAGTGGATACTCCTACGCGAGAAAACACAAAAATTCACAAATTAAATATTAATTCTGGAGAACTTTTTGAAGAAATTATTGAGACCCCTGAAACTATGGTAGGTGCAAGTGGTGCCATTTCAAATAACAAATTATATGTTTTTGGCGGAGCTACTTATGAAAATTTAACAGAAGGAACAAACAAAATTTATATCTACCCCCTAGATAATTCACAAAATTATGAAGAGCTTAACATGTCTGTTACAGCTGACGTTACTTTTGTTCAAAAATACGGTGATATTATATTAATTGCAGGGCATAAAGGATTGTATGTAGGTGAAAGAACTTCTTTTATAGGTACCTTTAACACCGCTACAAACTTATTTCAAGAAATTGACACCAATTTAAACAGCGAAGGCGGAGAAAAAGCGATTCATCAAATGATTGTTAAAGACGATAAAATATTTATTTTATATGGACATCCAGATGACGTAATTGTTGGATTAGAATCTGAATGGTCAATTTTATCAGCAGATTTAAAATAAGTAACTGAAAAAGAGTTTTTGTATTGAAAAGAGAGCTTCTATGTCCGTTAACCGTTATTGATAATAATTTACACCCTAAAATTAAATAGTTATCGAATTAGAAGTTCTCATACAAAAGTGTTGTAAACAAAATTTGGGTGCACAAGCTGAAATTTACAAGCTATTTGCTGATAAATTATTTAGAGTATGTTTAAAATACTCCAAGAATTATCAGGATGCACAAGACACATTGCAAGACAGTTTTTTAATGATCTTTAAAGACATTAAAAAATTCAAACACAAAGGATCATTTGAAGGTTGGGTAAAAAGAGTAACGGTGAATGTTGCTCTCCAAAAATTTAGAGATAAATCTGTATTACAATTTGATGTATTGGAAGATTCTAAGTTCCCTGAAGAAGATGTATTTGTAGATGTTGATGAAAAAAACATTAGTCTTGATTTTCTATTATCTTTAATTAAAGAACTGCCCCCTAAATATCAAGTAGTATTTAATTTATATGTACTAGATAGATATTCACATCAAGAAATTTCAGAGCTGCTTAAAATATCTATAGGCACTTCAAAATCTAATCTTTCAAGAGCTAGAAAAATATTGCAAGAAAAAATAAATAACTCTACAAAGAAATCGTTATGAAAATTAACATCGATAAATTATTCCAAAACAAAATAAAAAAGTCCAGAATTACCGCTCCTGATGGTGTATGGTCTGCAATAGAAACAAACCTTAAAAGAAGGAGAATGCTTCGGTTTTTATCTTGGTTTTTTGGAGTAAGCTTTCTAAGTCTTATTGGCTTTATGTTCTTGTTTTCTCAGGCTGAAAAAACATCTGAAGAAGATATTCATAAAAACACTACCTCAAAAGAATTCTCAAAAAACAAAATTGAAACTAGCATTGATAATAAAGATGCATTTTCAGAAAAACATAAGAAAAATCAAATTAAAAGTCAAACAAAAAAAGCTACTGACAGAAATTTATCGATCAACATAATTAAAGGCAAAGCTACTGGTATAAATAAAACGACTGATGTTGAAAATATCTCTTTAGAAGCTAAAAAAGTAGAAACAACTTCTTTTACTTCAGAAAGTAAAAATAACCAACATATAAAAAATAAAAAAATAGTCAGTGGTCTAGCAAAAAAGCAACCTGTGAAAAAAGAAAAACTTTATGGTTCTAAAAATGACTCTTTAAATAGCTTGACTCTCAAAAAAATTGATTCTTCGAAAGTGTTAAAGAAAAGTGCTGTTATTAAGGAGGAAAAACCAGTTGTTACAGAAAAAAATAGAAAATGGAGTATTACTCCTGTTTTTGGTGCTTTTAATTCAAGGAGATATTCAGAAATTTCTTTAGCTTTAGATAATAGTTTTGACGACAACTCTTCTGTAGGATTGCCATCTATATCATATGGATACAAACTTGCTTATGAAGTCTCCGATAAGCTTTCTTTACAATTAGGGATCGTATCGAAAGAGGTTCGTTTTCTTACAAAAGATTTATTTCTTACAGATATAATCGGTTTCAATTCATCAAACATTGTCTATAACCCAGATGTTCTAGTTCGTTTTTCAACATCTAATATAAATCTTTCTGGTGAGCCTGATGCACAAAGTGTCAGCTTAGTTCAAACAATCGGTTATACAGAATTCCCTTTTGAAATTCGATATGCAGTTTACAATAAACCAAAATTAAAAGCCAACTTTATTATTGGTTTAAGTTTTCTATATCTAAACAAAAACGAAATTCGATCAAAAACAGGACTATACTCAGAAAGAATAGCTAGCGTCAGTAATTTGTTAGATTCTAGTTTGAGCTATAATTTAGGTTTAGATATTGACTATGACTTATCTAAACGATTTGTTTTTAATGCGGCTGTAATGTTAAAAAAACATTTCAATACATATTCAAACTATAACAATAAAACAGGACCTTTTGTAAGAGGAATACAGGCTGGTGTTGGTTACAGGTTTTAATCATAAAAAAATGACTTAAAAGAATTGGCTACTTAATGTTAAACATTGATGTAGCCGATCCTATCTTTACAGTATATGCCCCTTTTGGCAAATAATAAATTCCATTTTTAGCTTCTTTTAATAAAGCTTCTTTATGCGTACTCATATATAATTTTCTTCCTTTTTTAGAAAAAGAAAGGTCAAATGATGCTTCGTTGAACCCTTTGTCTGCTTCCTTTGTAAAGGAAGCTACTTTAAGTTTCTCTAGATAAACATCTATAGTTATTTTTTTGGGACTATTTAAAAAATACGGAATTAAAATTTCTGGTGTGTATGGTGATGACCACCTACCCCAAGAACCTCCCCAATTTCTTCTTTTCCAAATATCTGAAATTGAAAAAATATGTGCTTCTTTTTCTGTTATTTCTTTAGTTATTGATTGTAAGGGAGCAATACTTGCTTTGTATAAGCTTCTGCCGTGCGTTCCTAAAATTATATGTTTTGCTGTTGGTTGAATGACCAAATCATGAACTGCTACATTAGGCAAACCGCTACTAAAAGGAAACCATTGTTTTCCTTGATCAAATGATGCATAAGCACCATTATCTGTTCCAACATACAATAAATCTTGATTTTCAAAATCTTCACGAATTACGTTCACTGGTGAAGTAGGAATCGTACTAGAAATATTTTTCCATGTTTTTCCATAATCATCAGAAACGTAGATATAGACTCTAAAATCATCTGAACGATATCCGTTTAACGTTACATAAACGCGTTCTTTTTTATGTTGTGATGCAACTACACGACTTACCCACAACTCTTTTGGAAAGGAATTAGAAATACGTTCCCAAGAACCACCTCCATTTTTAGAAACATGAACATAACCATCATCAGAACCTACATATAGGAGGCCAAATTGAAAAGGTGACTCTGAAATTGTCGTTAATGTTCCGTAAGCAACATTTCCTTTTTTCCCACCAGTTGTGAGATCTTCTGAGATTGTTTCCCAAGTATCGCCTTGATTTAAACTTCTATGTAATTTATTCCCTCCTAAATATAAAATATCTTGATTGTGCTTTGACAAATGAATTGGTGTTTGCCAATTAAATCGATATGGGGCTTCTCCCAAAGCATGTTTAGGCTGAATATATGTTCTTTCTCCTGATGCTCTATCAATTCTGTAATAATTCCCAAATTGAGACCCAGTATAGACAATAGATGAATTTCTATCATCAACTTGTACCTGCATACCATCTCCTCCCATAATAGATGTATAGGGATTTTGACCTGTTTGATGCCATCGGTTGTTTATCTTAGCATCGTGGGATCCTGTCCAAACACCGTTATCTTGCAATCCTCCATACACATTGTAAGGTGTTTGATTGTCTGCGTAAATTGCATAAAACTGCCCTACTGATGGTGAATTTAACTTTGTCCAATGGTCTCCATCATCATAGGAAATATTAAGACCTCCATCATTTCCTTCAACAAGATGTCCTTTTCTTTTTGGGTTTACCCAAAGCGCTTGATGATCTGAATGTACATTTTCTTTACCTATAGAAGTAAACGTTTTTCCTCCATCTTTAGATTTTAAAATAGGAACACCCAACACATAAATGGCTTTTTTATCTTGAGGATCTACGCGAATTTCTCCAAAGTAATATCCGTAAGAAAAATACAATCCATCTATTTGATTTTTATGTGTTTTAGTCCAGTTTTTCCCTCCATTTGTTGTGATAAAAACCTCAGCTCCTTCAACAGGTGTGTCAAACAACAAGGAATTTGCATTCTCAACGTATTTTGCTAAATCTATGGGTTGTACATCACCAGACCGAACCATTTTTTTTACAGATGCTGCCCTGTATTTTTCTTGAAAACGATTTGATTTTAAGTAATTATTTAGTTTTTTATCTGTTAATTTTAAGAATTCATCTTTAGACATCTTTTTAAAATCTTCTTTTGTTAACCCATTAGAAGCTTGTTTTTTCTTCTTCTCAGAAACGCTTCTAAACTGACTATCATGTAGGGCATATACCGTATTTTCATCATAAATGCTTAATCCAATTCTTCCAACTCCATCACCATTTCTAAATCCATTATTGCTAGAAATATTTTTCCAGGTATCTCCTCCGTCTACACTTTTATAGATTGCAGAATTATTTCCGTCACCATCAAAATTCCAGGCTTTTCGCTCTCGCTCCCAGGAAGCAGCATACAATATATTGGGGTTTTCTGGTGCAGCTACCACATCTATAATTCCCGTATCATTATTTATGAATAATGTTTTTTTCCATGTTTTCCCTCCGTCAACTGTTTTAAAAACTCCGCGTTCTTCATTAGGTGAATACAAATGACCAATAACACCAACCACCACTTCTTCTGGGTTGTTTGAATTGATTACAACTCTACTCACATGATGAGAATCTGACAAACCAACATGTTCCCAGGTTTTCCCTTGATTTTTAGATTTTAACATTCCTATTCCTGCATATGAAGAACGTGAAGAGTTTTTTTCACCTGTCCCAACCCAGATAGTACCGTTTTCCCAATCTACAGCAATATCTCCAATATTTTGGGTAGGACTATTGTCTAAAAGAGGAGCAAAAGAAGCTCCATTGTTAGTAGTGTGCCATAAACCTCCAGAAGCATACCCTACGTAAAACTCTGATGGATCTTCTGGGTTCACAGCCATATCTGCTACACGTCCACTCATTATAGTTGGACCAATATTGGTAAAAGAAACGTTTTTAATGATGGATTTTTTTGTGAGCATCTCCTTTTCTTGAAGTGCTTTTATTACAGTTTCTGAGTCTGATACATATTGTTGAGCTGAAATACCTAAACTAATGAATATAAATAAAGTCTTAAAAATAGTTTTCATGATGGTTGTTTTTTTATTGTATTTGTAATATACAGTCACTCAAAAATAGCGAATAATTTTTTATGTTGATTGTACGC
>Ga0209196_1000398_pt1 | contig 35489 bp, 32 predicted proteins | sample COGITO_mtgs_1105_5_FD_184801 | JGI IMG/M metagenome (GOLD analysis project Ga0209196, IMG submission 184801) | Pelagic marine microbial communities from North Sea - COGITO_mtgs_110509 (SPAdes) (version 2) | ecosystem: Environmental > Aquatic > Marine > Epipelagic ... | reverse complement strand
CTTGCTTATTACCTTCAAATTCATCATCATCTGAGCGATAGGTTGATCTAAATTGCCTCTTGAGTGTTCTCTTTACACTATCAAAAACTTTTCTCTTCCATTTATTCTTAATTTTGTCTTGCCGATATACTTCGACTTCGTTAGGGCCCAAGCCGATTGATTCAAAAAAGTTGTAGTAGGAGTAGATTGCAAACAGAGATGAGAATGTTGTTGTCTTGATGATAGTCTCGAACACAAATTTAAAATCATCGGTCTCCACGAGATTATCAACGTAGCACTTGAGATCTTCTCCCATGTTTTCATCATCAAAATCGATGTCCTTAATGGCTTTATCTAGAACGTCATGTTCGTAATGAGTAAAGGAGATATGATGCCGAGATCCGACTTTTCCGAGCCTTTCCTTCGAATCATCAAGATTAGATGAGATCCCAAGAGACTCGTGCGGGACATAGATCAATCTTACCCCAAACTTAACACCAATCGTGCCGTAGAACTTGCCATTTAAAACTGTGGCATTTCCAAAATAATCAGATAGTTTTGAGTTCTCGTCAAATCGTCCTGGACTTGTTATAAGTTGCTTGAATTCTTTGACGGTCATCACTTGTTCGTGGTCATCTTTTGAGATTGTTCTGACGTACTTCTCGAGAAACATTGCGCCTTGTTTTGGGATTGGTAGTATCGAAGCCGGTGATGAGCTGTTTCCACTTGTTGGGCAATCAATAACAGATCCATATGCAGGTCTTGATGCACCTTTAACAATTTCAACTTCAACATCGGATTGTCCGGCCTTAATGCTTGACAAGCTTATAATTCCTTTTTTAGATAAAGCATATTTCTTAATGTTCCAAATATGAGGCAATGGTCTCATATTTTGGTTTATTCTATTTGTCATTCCAGACATTTCTTTTCTCATTAATGCATCTAGAAAAACTTGGGCATGTTGTTTCGAATCGTGAATAGCTGCAACTTTCATCGCCATTCTTCTGCGGTGAGGTAACATCCGCCTCAACCTTTTTCTATACTCGGATGGTTCAAATTTATTAAAATATTCTTCCCAATCTGCATTGTGGCCTATTATCGCCGCACCCTTGATGGTCATCTCGAGTCCTCTTGGGCTCTTCGTTTCTTTGGGAAAATCCATCTGAACTCTGTTTAATTTTTGCAGAGCCTCTGTCATTTCCGGAGTCTCTTCTAGTAGCCCATCTTTGATTTGTCTCTGTGCAACTTGGACGCACTGTTCGATAAAAAGCAAATAGTAAGTGTATGACTTAACCATGTTGATGTCCCAAACACCTTCTTCGCCTATAAATTCTTGCTCCATCTTTTCGGACATCATCCGGAACAATGAGTCATCATAGTTTTCTAGAGACAACCTTAAAGATCCTAAAATTGGCATAGTCCTCAGGATAAACTGTGTTCCATAAGTTCTCAAAGTTGCCATTAGGACCCCCTCTAATATTCCATGATTGGCGGGTGTCAACTGTCTATCATAGGGGACTTCGAAACGACACTCAGGTGCTTGAGATAGACGCTTATCTATTGGTAACGAGCCTTCAACTTTCTTAGCTCTCTTTGCGATGTTGTGTATCTGCAAAAAACCATTGTCGACATCTTCACAAACTTCCACTTCTGGGATAAATGTTTTCATCATTCCCAGCCAACCACTATAGGATGCAGGTTCAACGTAAATCTTAGGAAATAAATAAGCACCTCCATGAATAGCAGGGTCCAAAAAGTGCACCCTAGGGTGTTCCGTTGCGGATTTGCCCAACACCTTGTTCCATGGGAACTTGTTATAGTACCAAGTTGTCATGTCTTTGGGGTCGGATTCAGGGTTCACATAGAGCATATCTCTAAATGTTACTTTTTGTTCATCATCAGCGCCAAAGCGAAATCCAACAGGAGTCTTACCATTCGGCTTTTTAATAATTGATTCTTTCACAAAATTCAAAGCTTTAAGATTCCACGCGTCAGTGATCTTCTCGATCTTATCGAGAGTCGAGTTGCCCATGATAACATTTGCCTTCTTCATGAGGAAGTTTCGGAACAAAACCGTCTCGACATTAAAGTGTTCTTTAAAGATGCTATAGTCAATCTCACTTGTCATGTCTTGAACAGACACATCTTTAATCTTAAAGCGGCTTGAGTTCGGACTCTCAATAGCTCCAAAATCAACTCCTTCAAGTCCGAGTTTCTGTTTCTCTTCTTTTGACATCTTGCGGTGGAAGGTTTCATCAACTTTTATAAGATGGGTTGGGTTGCGCCTTGGGAGAACACGGTAAATGAGCTTGCTTTCATAGTCGGGATCATCTTCGATGTCTTTGAAACTCATGACGATTGTATTTTTGGCTTTTGAGTCGTACTTAATGTTCATGCTCTGCATTTTTTGCATCAAACGGCCGCCGACTGTTTCTGGATACTCACCTCTCATCCTGTCTAAGTCATAGGGGAAGCCAAAGTCTACGTCAATCAATGGAATTTTGAAGTCAACCTGAAATGGCCAACTATCTTTTCGTCTCTGGAGCATTTCTTCATTATCTACATAATTTGGACGGATGAAGGGTTGTCCCGCTCTCCTGTTGTGCTTATTAAGTCTATTTCCATGAGTGTCAACGAGAATGTTACCTAGAATCGAGTGCCTTCCTCTTATGAGATCTGAGATAAACTTCTTTTCGATTGTTTTGAAAAAATTACTCAACATGTCAAGCTTCTCAGCTGCAAGATCTTCATCTTCTAAAACAATGGCCGATGGATCAGTTTCACATGCAGGATCAGATTGTTTGAAAAGGTCCTCTATCGCTTCCGCCAATAGCCCTTCAGGGCCTTTTTGAAGCATGTCAGACACAGTGCCTAGGTCATTAAGTGCACGTTCATTAGCTTTATCTACGAGCTCTTGAGCGGTTTCACCGTCAAGTCCATTACTAATATAGATTGATCTCCTATCTTCATTCCATTGATCGAGCTCTGATTGACTTAAGCAGATTGAATCAAAAATTGGACCTTCGGGTACTAGGTTTGATTGTTCTTTTAGGAATTTTCGAAGTTCTGGTGGGATGAATTTTTGCATTGATCCAAAGCAGTCCTTAATATCTTCAGGATCTCCAAGAACTCCAGCTAGGTCAGGGCATCGAGAATTGACAAGTTGCGACATTTTTGTTATAACGTTTGAATCCATGTTTGATGGAGTGTTTGTTAAGAGATTAATGACTTCTTGTTTTGACATTGTTGCATTCATTGTTTGAAATAGACAGTCATATGCTCCAGTGTTCGGAGCTTGAAGTCCACCACCGCCTTTACCAAGAGCGTTGTTGAAAAGGTTTTCCTTGATTTTGTCAAGGTCGCTGTCAGCATTCGGACAAAAAGCGTCCTTTACTGCTTCATCGAGGCCTTGGTTATTACCGGTCAAAAGTCCTGCTGCGAATTGCCCTGCAGCGTTTATGCCTTTACATAGAGCATCATCAACTGTCTTTATCAATTTGAGGATCATTCGAACCAAAATTTGTGTCAAAACTGTTTCAAGTTTGGCAACGAATTTGTTGCGTAAGATTGCAAGGAAATCTTTTTTCCAAGGCTTTAAATCTCTGAAATTAAAGTCTCTCATCTTCTCTGGAAAGCTTATGCCGGCGTTGCCATCACCACAAGGGTCAAACGATAGGGTCGAGAGAAAAGACTTTACAGGAGGATTGTGGAGCCCCTGAAAGGCACATCCAACCTGATTGAGATAGCGCTGGACTAATTGTCCACCGGGGAATCGATCAAGGTGAGACATTAACTCATCAATTCCAACAACATCCATCATGTTTTCGATGTACATGTTGATTAACTCAGCTTGGATATCTCCCAGTGCTGTGCCTAGAGTTCCTTGGGCGTTTGTTTGAGCTGCGATAAGTTCTTGTTGCCGTTCTGGTGGAAGTTTCGAGAAGTCTTCTTCTTTAAATTTTTCGAGTTGTTTTTGGATGTCTTTACGAGCAATTTCGAGTTGTTGAATTTCGGCTCTTAGTTTGCGAATATTCCCTTTCACATTTTGGTCAAGATTACCATCCTCATCGTTTGAAACCAAATCTCTCACTGCGGTATCCATTTCCAAAAATGATGTCTCTTCTTCTATGCGCGCTTGCTTTTCTACAATTTGATTCCCGAAGTCAGCCAAGTCTGTATTTAGTTTATCTTTAAGGGAGGCTAAGTTGTTTGTCATTTCGCCATCTTGGTTCAAATACGACAAATAAGGATTTGCATCTTGGGACCCGCCTGCCGTAAAACCTTCTTCCCATGGCATTGGCATGTCTGCCCACTTTTTCTCTGCCATCTCTCGGAGTTCCGATTGTTTTGCTGGTGGTAATCCTTGGACGAAGAAGCCCATGACATCAATATCCATAGCTTTTAAAGCCGATTCGACGATCTTCTTGAAAGCTGCTTCTTGTGTTACACCCGAGAATAGACACTGGATTGCACCTATCGTTAGAGACTTGATGCCGCACATGGTCGCTCTCTTTAAGAGGTCCTCCGGGGCCGCTTCTGCTTTGTCATTTGCTTTAGGTGATGTGATCTCACCAGAATTCATAAAGATTTCTATGTCAACTAGTTGAGACAAGATTCCGTCTTGATGTTTCAATTCTTCAAGTGCGAGTTTTTTTGCCTCTTTCCAATAAGGGTTACCTTCTGCTCGTGATGTTTTTCTAGCTGTTTTAGCCACATTTCTTCGAACTTGACGTTCTCTTTTCTTTGAAATCTCTAAACTGGCGCTTTCAGCACCAAGTGGTGCAATTTTAGATTTGATATTTTTTATTTTCTCGTCGGCTCTATTGATCTCTTTTGTGAGATTCATAGAAGCCCTAGCGGCCCTATCTCTTTCTCTTCCATATTGCCTCAATGCTTCATTGGTGGCAGCGCCGTCAGCAATGAACCCAATAAACATGTCTCTTTCTCTCTCCAACTCACCTCGTTCGACAATCATTGATGCTATTAGCTCTTGGAGTGTTCTCATTTCCTTTCGCAACTTATCGATGTCTTCGTTGATAAAATCATTAGCTCCTGCCTGCAAGTCATCATCAGACAAGTCTCTGTTTGCATCAAGACCAGGCGTTGGGCTTTTCTCAAAATACTTCTTCTCAATCTCGGGATCAGCAAGAAGATCTTTACATGACTCTTTCGAGTTGAACTCATAAGCAATTGCTTGGACCAAACTCAGAGCCTCATTTAGGATGTAATCCTTTAATTCTCCGCCGAAGTCTTGGATATTGTCTGCGACACATTCCCCTAGAGAATCTTTGACGGACTCTTCATTAAGCGTTCCATAGTCTACGACCAAAAGTGGATAGGTGAACTTAACCAAGAAGTCGAGCCATGGGTAGGATTCGCGTGCTTTGAGAGCAATGTCTATTTCGTTTATTTTTGCAATGTAATTCATTATCGTTGGCTTCAAGCTATACTTCTTTGCAAACTTACTGTTTCGACCACAGATGCGTTGATATTCACAACCTTCTACTTTAGCATCGACTCGCTTGATTCGATAAGGATTTCCATTTTCGCCGTCCATAAATGTGATGCGAATCTTGTCGGCATTCTTCACTATCACACTTGGAATGTTTGATCGAATGTTCCATCGTTTTTTGCGAGGCTTGTTTTTATTGTTTGCCTCTGCTTTGAGGTCATCATAGAATGTGTCAATCTTACTCGAAAACGAAGAGGCATAATAATCACTACCGCTTTCTTTGAATTTCAAAAACCCATCTTGAGTCTGATAGAAGTAAGACTGATATGTTGCATATGCCATTAATGATGCTTTTAGTCTGAAGATTTGTCCGAAGAATTTCTTAACATCTATTTCGACTTCTCCTTTCGTTGTCTCGGCGGATTCCTGAATCTCTCCACTTGTTGGGTTATCCGGAACAGAATCTAGAATGAAAGCAGGGATTGAAACCAAAACCTTAAGCAAGTTCTGCATTGGGTCTATGTCGAAATCAATCGCTCTTGCGTAAAGCTCGAGAGCAAATGGGTTCTTCACTTCGTTTGAAATGTTTTGAAGTACAAACTGGGTAAACGATAGGGGTTCTTCGGGGTCGAATGATGTTGCTCCAAAAACAGTGTTTGTAACAAGATCTGGGCAGTCTTTCGCTTCTCCGAGAGGATCATCCTTGAGGTCCATGTAGATGCCATCAAAGTTGTCATATTGTTGCAATAACTCGTTTGCAACTCTTCCTGCAAATGCTGGACCGTCGTGGGTGGCGCAAATGATTTGTTGGGCTATTAATTTATCTGTGTCTTGAAGGATCAGTCGTATTGCTGGTTGGACAAAGGATCGAAATAAATGATCTCTCGTAGGATACTTGTTCGAACCTATAGCATCTCGAAACTCTGCTGCTGTGAACGAGTTGCCTTCATTGTTGATTGTTACGCAAATCTTGTATTCACATGCAGCTTCATCCAAATAGGCTTCTTCAGGAATCTGTCTCCAATCAGGAGCGATAAAAGATTTGTTTGGTGTGCAAGCTGGGCATAGTTTCTTCAGCGGCAATGGTTCCGGTATGCCGCCGCAAACCTTTGGTTGAAATTGTTCGAAATTTTCTGACATGTTACCTTCCTATAAATACAGTGTTGCTTAAGATGTAGTCGCTTGGAACGCCTTTCATTGCCCCATCTTTGGTTCCCAAGAATTGCCTTTCGGTTTTTCCTTTGTGGAACTCTTCAACGATCCCCTCAAGCTTTTGAGCAAAAATCTTTCTAACACCCTTCAGTCCTTCGGTTACTGCTGTGGGCGATGGTGTTGACGGTCCTGCAACAGCTACGATGTGGACGTGTCCTGCTAAAGCAATTCTATATAGAGCCATCTGGTGTTCCATTTCATCTACCTTGCCAGCTAGTGTATCGATAAAATCCTTCATTACGTAAAGATAGTTGACTAGATTTTCACCACGAACGGCTGGTTGGTAGTCGTTTTCAGTAATTGCTCCGATTTCGATTTTAGCGGTTACCTTGTCCGATCCCGTTACTAGCCTTTCTTTGCCATTGAATTTTGCAAGACCAGCCAGAATTCTAACTCTCTCTCGACCTATTATAAGTGTATGATCGGCTTTGATTCCAATTCCGGACTTTAAGCTGTCCGAAACTGCTGTGAGTTTGTCAGAGTTTTCTGTTGCGAAGTAATGATTGATGTTCCCACGTTCCGTGAGATAGATTCTAGCGCCATCCTCAGCAAAGTTTGCTCTAGACTTCGTGGACGATGTTCGAATCTCTTCAGATGCCGAAAGCTGTCCTGCAACGATGTCGATAGCTTCACACTTGGTTCCGCCCGCTCCGCCAAGGCCGGTAGATCGAGCACCATAGTTATCTTTAGTAAGCACGATTCGAGCGCCTGCTTTGGCTGTCTCACCTGTTGTCTCATCGACGATTACTGACTTTCTGCTAAAAACCTTTTCACATGGTGCTGGTGAGAATGCTGGTAGCTTCTCATCGTCATCCGTTAGGAATAGCCCAGAGCGTGCTGGAAGTCTATCTTTTTGAGCTTCTAGAAACTCTGAAATGTCTTTTCGGGTTGGATGAACGAGAGCATTGTAAGCCTCTGTCATTTTTACTTTGATTTTACGATGTTTCATGAACTTCTGGCTCCGGTTCTGCTGTTACACTTAGGTGAATGTGTTCTGCTGGTGCAAACACCCCCCTTTCTCTCCTTATTTTAAGACCAACCTCTGGGCTGCCCTTCTTGTGATCCCACACTTGTTCCCAATTGTAGCTCTTGACCCAACCGGCAGATTTCATATCCTTTAGCACTTCCAACATTATAATGACATTTTCATAAGGTTGCTGGTTTGTATTAATGTCCATCGCCTTTAGAGTGGAGTGACCGGAGCCATTCTTGTGCCACCCGGCTTCAATCTGCTTTGTGTATTGGTCACCAAGTGCTTTTTGTAATTTCGCTACGCTTCGCCACTCAGTGCCGAAAATGATTTTTTTTGGACCAACGTTGGTTTTTGCTCCTTCAGTATAAGTATTCAAGAACCACCTTCTAAAACCAGCTAAGGAAGATGCGGATCCATTAAATCGACCGCCAATCATAGCGCTTGCTTGCATAGGGCCGTCCCTAAACAAAGAGTTGACTTGGATGGTTGTTCCAGTAAAGGCAGTTTCTTTAAGTCGCTTTCTGAACTCCTCGAAGAAGTTCCTAAAGTGGGAATATTTATCTAATTGGGCTTGCAAATCTGATCTTGCTATCAATTGAATCTCTGCACCTGCTGCTCTGGTAACTTTCAAAACAGGCTTCTTAGCTTTACCAACGAACGCATCCATGGCACCACCAGCCTTACCGGTAACGCCACCGGATGCGTCGTCAAAAGAAAAAGAGGACCCTTGCTTAAGAGAGATAAGGGTCACCAATGCTCCCTCCTTCTTACATATCCAAATCGAGCCATTCGTGAGAGATTCTGCGTTTGGGTGGTCGGATCTTACTGTTCCCTGCGCGCAGGCTTGGATTGCAGAATTATACTCTTGACGAGACTTGGCGTCAATTGGATTAGTGCTACCAGCGTCGTGGAATGATGGACTAAACACTCTACAGAAGATTGGACCAGTTGTTGCTGGTTCCTCTGTGCTATGGTTAGTGTAAACAAATGCTTCAAAAGTATCTGGTGTCGGAGATTTGTTTAAAAGGTCTTGGACCTTTTCGACGCGATACTCATTCCTGTCTGATGGTTTTAATAGCTGGCTTTGTGATTCAATTGTCATCTTTGTCGGCATCCGAGTTTTGTATTTGATCAAAGATCTGAGCGAAATCTTTGTCAGTCAACTCATCAGACTTTTCATTCTTAGCCATCAGGCCGCAAAGTTTCACCAGCTGCTCATTCGATCTTTGGAGCGTCTCAACATATTTTGCCAAGATTAAGCCAAGATCCCTGTGTTTCGAAGGATCTTGTGCCAGATGTCTCATTGCATCATCAAGAAGTTCCCGAGTTGTTTCTCGGTCGTCGTCGATGTTTTTGATTGCTTGCTTTATATGTTTGTCACTGCTCATGAAACTAATTAGTCCTTCGTTAAATTTCCCCGTTATCCCAATCTTCTCTAAAGTCTCTGTACTTCTTTCTCATCTTATTTAATTGAGAAACTATTTGCTTGGTTGACATCCCTGTCAACTCTCTGAGGTATAGATAAATAGCTTTCTTGTTAAAGATTTCAATGTCTTCTGCTGAGTCGAACAACATTATTACGGCATCGTAAACCTTCTTTTCTTTTTCTTTCTGAAAGTCTACTTTCCAAGATGCCATTTCCTCTCGTAGATTGACCATCATTTCTTGACGGATTTTCTTTTCTTGAAAAGTCTCAGCTTTATCAACGAAGTGTAAGTCCGGATCCAATTCTGCAATTGCCAATGGGACTTCTCGCTCTAGCTTCTTCTTGTGCTTTTTGACTTTGTGAATAAACCAGTTCTTGGTGACGACTGAGAAATAGGAGAAAGCTTTTGATCCTTTCGCGGGATCAAACTTACCCAAGATGGTTGTCAAATAAACCTTGCACTCATCTCGCAAATCGTCAATGTCAGGAAGACTCGTGAATCGATAAGTAAAGACAATCTTATCAACCATTTGTGAAAACACAGGTTGAATCATTGTTCTATAAAGATCGTTTTTTACCTTTTGATCTTCAACGGAACAAAACTTAACTATCGCGTCTTCGTGTTCCTGCGTAAAGTACATGTTTTTCTTTTTCGTTCTCTTGCGGGGCATCTTGTTCTCCAATTTCTTCATATTCAACCGGTTCTGATAGTGAGGCAATATCACCATATTGATCTTCTAGGATTACTGATAAGGAACCGGCGTGATCCATCAGTGCCTTTAGCGTTTCATCTCCATAGAATGAATCGAGTTCATAAACCGCTTTAAGGTGGTTTCTAAATCCATTCATCATTTCCAAAAGATCTTCGGAATTGTCAGCGATCGTTGTCAACTCTCTAGATTGCTCTTTGGAGAACCAGATCAAAACTCCGTTTACTACCAGTGATGTCACTAGCGTTATTCCTAACCATAAACTAATCGTCATCAGGCAACTCCACTCTTATCTTTCGCTCTTCCTTTAGAAGGGCTCTATTTTCTTCTATGGCACGCTTTACTTCATCGCCTACCTTACCACCCTTTGGAGTAGTTTTGCGAGCGACATGAGGCATTTGAGGCACCTTACGGATGTTTCGTGAATGGCAGAAGCCACACGTAAAATGCTCGTCATTCATTCCATGAACAACATCAAATACCTCTTGACAGTCAGAACACTTGTAAGTGTATCTAGGCATCTTTGTCAACCTTGACAGAGTCTTTGACTTCGAAAGTCGGTGGGTTCATAACCACTAACTGTCCTGCGTCGTCAACTTGAATTTCAAATTCTCTAAGAACAGGAACGATATCGCTCTGTTCTAAAAGAGATTTTTGAAGTGCCATCATGATCGCTCCGACGGCTTGATTTGATAATTTATGATCCATAACATCTCCTATTAAAAAGTTATAGTCTTATTATAGCACAAATTTGGGGTGCTGTCAATAGAAATAAGTAAAAATTTTATTTTTTTTACAACCGAAATTTTTCAACTAGTGCTTCATTGACTATTTCAAAAGGAAACTCCTCCAACAAAGGCTTGAGATCTATTTCTGGTGTTGAGTTTTCATAATTGTTTATTATGAAATCAGTGTCTAGATTTTTGGCGCCGAGGTCTTCGAAACACTTCATTTCTCTACCAGTTGAGTTGTAATAATCTTCAAACTTAAAAAATTTACCAGTCACTCGTGTTGAGATTCTTGCAAAATAACTTGGGATTCCAAATGCTTCTGGAACTATAATTCCATGAAGAGATGATGAGATAATTCTCTTGCTTTTCCTAATTTCAGTTAAAACATTATCTATTCCAGATCTTATGTCTATAATGTTATAATTTTCTGAGATTGTCTTATTTGATCTCAAAAGTTGTAGGTCTACCCAGTGAGGTAGATATGAAACCTCATATTCCTTCTCCACATCACCATCAACCAAATATGGAAGAAGTAGTGAAGGGTCACCATAAACTTCTGGACATGCAAGCCCCTCTTCCAATAATCTATCTCTAGATTTTGGTCCTCTTACGGCTAAAATCTTGTGTCGAGAGAGCATTGGAGAAGAGTGATAGTCACTAATAGCACCAGACCCCCAAATCACTTTTGGACTTGAATAGCCATACATCAAGATAGAGCCAATTGATGCCAGAGAACCCTCATCTTCAGATCTAACGATTTCTTGCTTGGTCATTTTCTCCAAAATCCAAGGACAAATAGCGTCTCCAAAGTTTTCACCTTCATTGTTAAACCACCATGCTTTTATCATCTTAGCTCCTTCAACAATTCCAAAAACTCATCTGCTTTGACCGATGTGAAATCAACTTTGCCTTCCAACATCTCCTTTTTGACGCACAAGTGTGAATATTGCGTGTAAGTGTGATCATCGTGCCAAACGGTAGCATCACTATTGAATGACAATTGATATCCACCTTTGACCAAATCTAGACTAAACTTTACATCCTCAGACAATCCACCTTCTTGGTCTCCACGAACTAAACACTCATCATCCCATCTTACATTCTCAAACACATCGCGTCGGACCATGACGAATCCAGATGTTTGATAGAGATTCTTGTCGAATTGAGGATGATCATAATCAACCATCTTATGAGGCTTCAAGGTTGCACGATCCCAGTGACGAGTTCCATCAGGGTTCAACAATCGGTTACCAAGAACATCCCAATAAGTGTCTTTAGAGTGGCTCAGAGAGTCTTCAAGCCACCCTTTAGACAATAGAATGTCATCGTCTAGCCAAGCAATTACATCGTGTTGAGAGGCATCTCCGGCGGCATTGCGAAGGGTTGCAACTTTGCGTGTGTGAGCGGCTTCCTTTTGATCTACAAGTGTGACGCCTTCAAGTTCTGTAAAGTTGTCGATGTCTCCTGCGATGATTATCTCATGAGGAAAGTCTCCAAGCTCTCGCTTGATTGACTCGACTGTCAGCATTGTTTTGTGAGCCTTTGCTCCATTTGTTGGAATGCAGAATGATATGGCTTCAATTGGTTGCGGAGTCTCTAAACTTTTGCCCATTATAGAGTCGCAGAATAGCTTGTAAAGCCTTTGGGCATTGAAGTGCTCCAACACCTTACCTTGAAGCTCAGAAGCGCCCTCAAGACAATCCTCGTAGTTCTCAACGATGTGCTTAAGACATGCTTGATAAGCATCCTTATCTGCATAAGCCCATTGAGAGTCACGTTGGATAACGCCATCCCAAACTGCTTCTTGAGAAACTGGTTTGAGAGTACAATCAATTGCATTGAAAAGGTTTTTACCATCCCACTGAAGGAAGTCAAGTTGGCCAGACCATGGAATTGTTGCAATCGGAAGACCAGCTCTCGCAGCTTCGAAGAGAGGGAGGCCAAATCCTTCACCATGTGCAATGTTAATAAGGCACTTAACCTTATCGTGCTCATAAAGGGCCTTCATTTGCGCCTCAGATAAGTCTCCATGAAGTAAAGACACAGAACACTTACGATTAGGAAAAGGCTCTAGAACGGCAGCTAAGGACTTCTCAACGTTGTCCAAATCAATGATGGATGCTCCTTTGTTATGAGTCTTTAAGATTAGTCCAACATCTTCATTTTGGAACTTTTCAACAAACCAAGCAATCGTGTTTGCAAAATTCTTGCGTGGTCCAAATTGAGAGACAACAAGGAAGTTGAAATCGTGTCGAGGATTAAAACCTTCAATGGATTCTGCTTCATCAGGATTTGGTGTGCATTCCCAAACCACATCGACGGGAGTGTTTAGTTTGTATTCTCGACCGTCGTTCAGAGGAATCTTGGTGTTTACGTAAGTGTCTTTACCATGATTTGAAACAACGAGAATCTTGTCCATTTCATTTCCCTTTTGCAACCACTTTGCCGAAACTTTGGTAGTTTCAATTCCTGCTGTGTAGCCAATGTTTATGGGACACATTTTTTCGAATTCGTTGGGGATTGTAATTTGCAATGAGATGTCAGGAGCCAAAACCTTTTCGCTCAACAAGAGCTGGGTTGTTTTAATTTTCTCATCCATCCATTGACGCAGTTCGTTGTCTTGCCAAATCCAGCCAGACTTGCCCCATGGGATTGGTTGAATATAAACATCAAAGAGGTCGGGTCGCGATCTCAATGCTCGGAGGGCAAATCGTGACTGTTCTCCGTAACCTGTTGCTGAGAGGACAGGCCCTCTTACAAAAATCTTTTTCATACGTTATCTCCGTCAATTTTCTTAAGTTGTAATCTACTATAATGCATCTCTTCGCCATCCACCATCACGAGAAAAAATAAAACATTCTGGTGATTTAAGACTGATGGAGACATGACTAGTCCTACCTTTCCATCTGCTGTAGAAACAAGGTCTCCATTAGCCAAATCAGGCATTGATTGAAGAAAGTCTGGATGGACATCAAGAGTTGGACACGGTTCGACCATGTCTCCTTCGCAATCTACAATTAATGGATTAACCAATGGGTCGTTCATTGCATCATTATTCTTCATCTTCATGCGATCTCCTTAAATGTGATTCCATTATAGCCTTTTCTAGTTTTCCACGATCCACACTCCTCATGAACTTTGAGCATCGTGTTAACCCAAAGCTTCTCAAAGTTAGCATGTGCATAGTTCTGCTCAATGTGCTTTCGACCAAGTCGTCCGAGTTCACGACGATATTCGTGACCACCACTATACATTTGATCAAGAGCATTTTTGAATTGCTTGTCGGAGATTCTATCTTCATAGATGTAGGGAACTTGTTGAGATCCAATTATAGCTTTTGAAATTGGATGAAGAGCAACACCAGCCGGACCTTCAGCAGTCATAACTTGATCTTGCATTCCACCTGTCATTGTTGCAATGACGGGGGTTCCACAAGTCAAGGACTCAAGAGTTGCAAGACCAAAACCTTCTGCATCTGCGATATTGACTGTGACGTCAGCGGCATTATAAAATCCAGGCATTTGCTTTGTTGGCACTTTCTTTGTCGAGAACATAACTTCTCGATTATTAAGTCCTAGGTGGGATGCGATTTGTTGTAAATCTTGTCCATGACCATCTTTAGGATTCGTGTGCATGATAAGTTGTACTTTACCGGATAGATTACGCTCTTTGACCCACTCAGCGAACCACCATAGGACAGATCCAGATTGTTTACGTCGAGCGTTGCGATTATTCCAAAATAGAATGAATTTGTCTTGATCCTCAGGTGGCAAGAGTTTACTCTTCAATTCTTTACGAGCTTCATCGGAAAGAGCGACAAAAACTTTTGGGTCAACACAGTGTGGAATATAGTTACAAGACACAGATGGTGCGACACCATTGACACATTCTTTTGTTACACGAGAAATGCAAGCAACATGATCTGTTGACTCATAGAACTTCTGGTTGAAGAATGGCAAAGGGTAATTATCCCAGACGTGATAATAAACAAGCGGGACCAATGGACGAACCTCGTTCTCCATTTCCCAAAGCCATTGGTAGAATCGCGGATCTGTCATAAACCAAATCATATCTGGTTTTTCGTTTCTTAGGACTGATCGGATTTGCTCTTCGGATCCATAACCATCAATTGGAATGATCTTGAAGTCTTCACCCCATGGTTCAATCTGCAGTGGTTTATAATCTCTATGCTTCAAAGCACCACCAAGTGACAAGATTTGAAACTTTCCACTTTTCAAGAGGGCCTCGAAAACAAGCTTCGATTGAGTCCCAACACCCGATGGAGATAGTGGATGATCTCCAAGAGTTAACACTTTAATTTTTTTCATTTTATTTCCTTTTCGATACTTTTTCGAGGCATAAAAAAACCCCATTCACTCACGTATGATAGCATAAGAGAAAGGGGTTGTCAAGTGTTTTTTTATTTTTTTTAATTTTATCTTGTACAATGCTCCGTGTTGTTGAATGGACATTTTGAACAAGAGTTTCGATTCTTTACAGTGATGCCTTTGTGAATCAAATTGCACGCATCAGTCAAAACTTTTGTGGCATTTGTCGACTTCTTTGGTCCAGATGTCACGCGGAAGATTTCGACGTTGTCTTTCTTTGCTGTTCGCTTGAGAAGTCCAAAGTAAGTCTCAATCATCTTTGGATCGATTTCATGCTTCTCACTAAAGAACTTTTTATAAAGCGTCAACTGATAAGTGGTCATTGGTTCACTTTTGCGTTTCATGTCCCAACCCCATGAGCAAGACTTCCAGTCAATGATGTGATATTTACCATCAGGCGTCTTGATGACAAGGTCAATGAATCCTTTGAGATAGCGTGTGAATTTAAGCTCTTGAATTGGCTCGTAGATGTCTTCTTCCGAAGAGTAGACCTCATAGCCCGGAAACATCTCTTGGAGAGCAGGAAAGACCTTGTGGAAGATCTCACGGCTTTGTTCGCGCATCTCCACTATCATCTTGTTCTTTGGTTTCTCGTCTAGGTTTTTTAATTCTAACAAGAAAGCGGTATCAAAGTACTCTGCATAGTCTTCGGGCTCGAGATTGCCCAATGCAGATTGCTCACATACTGCATGAATAGCTGATCCAAATGCAGTGTAGATGTTTCCCGTAAACCCTTTAAGCTTGTCTACGTATTGAAGTTTCCATTTATATGGGCACTCCGTAAAGATTTTTAATTCTGAATAAGAAATGTGTTGTTTTGACATAAAGTCCTCCGTGTCTTAATAAGGTAACACGTTAGGAAATGTTTGTCAAGTTTTTTCTTTACCTTTTTAGACTTTTAGTGGTTGCCGTAACTTGTTGACTAACTCTAGCGGTTGTATCATCCGAAGTGTTTAGTTGAGTAACAGCACTATTTGTGTAACTCTTCACCATTTCACGAAGAGATTCATATTGATTCTTGGCAACCTCACATGCTTCTGGATCTGTCTTGCAAAGCTCTTCTGTTGCTTTGAGCTGGTCTTCTATCAACATCGCCGCTTGATCACCAAAAGTATTTATAATTTTTTGAGCCTGTTCTGCTGAGATTTCATTTGAGCCATTCAGCTTCGCTTGGTCAATTAGTTGATTGATTCCCTCAAAAGCATCAATAGCAGTCTTATCAGCGTCTGCCATAACCGTTTCTACACCAGCAACACTTCTTTCTACTGTGGAGAAATCGCCACCTCCACCAGATACATCAGAAGAGACTTGATCAGTTACTGTGGTTATGTCAAATCCGTCACCCGATGAAGATAGGTCCATAAGAAGGTCGGCTGCTGCTTGAAGTTGATCTATTCCAATGCTGCCATCGCCTACTGCTGAAGCTAACGCTTCGTTTTGAAAAATCATTACGATTGCTGCTACAAGGGCGACTTTTGCGACAGGGCCAATAATCTTCGCCGCTTTTTTGGCGTAGGGTTTCAATTTATTTAAGATACTCAAACACGTTTGAGTCAATTTTGCACTATTCTCACTACCAATCGCTTGAGTTAATAGTTTGGAAACTTTACCAATTCCGGAAGTTACGAATCCTACAAGTTTTTGAGCTGCTTTCTTTGCAGATTCTTTCCAGAATCCTTCATTTAGTTTGTTGTCAAACTTCGACAGCCTTTGGATGATGTGCTCTTCGAGAGAGAGTGCAACCAATAGAGGACTTAGAGAGCCGTTTTCAACTTCCAACATTAAGGACTCGAAAGTTCTTCGTTTGTTTTCAACAATGAGGCGATCATCTTCTTCAGTTTGAAATCTTCGCCAGTTTTCCATTATTAGTTTATGTTTCATCTTTCAGCTCCTTTATTAGTAGTGCGAGAGTCCTATACAAAACGGGGCACATTTGTTTTAAATCATTTGTTTCGCCAATAAATAGTTCCTCGAACCCTTTTGCCCAATACTCACTTATCGATGTACAAGCATAAGCAGAAGGAAAGATGCCAACGCAAATCTGATTAAGTGCGTCATATCCGACATCCCGAAAAAGGAAGTCGTCAATGGACCGATCGTACTCAACATCAATATCAAAATCAGCGGGGACTTTAAATTTCTGCGAGAGCAAATTGGACAAAGCTCTTCTTTTTGCGAGGAACTCTCTTTGTAGTTGTCCTGATTCATAAATAAACTCTTGGTTATTTTGTTCAACAGCGTGGGAGATTTCATGAATGATGTCTTCAATCATATCCATCTCCTCTTCTTGTTCGTTTGTCACATAGATTGCATCGTTTTCATAAAAAGCATTGATTTCTCTTTCTTCCATTTCCGGAAACTTACCGACATAAATTATCTCTATGTTTTGAGTAAGATAGAATGGGACTCGTGCCGCAATGTAGTTCAGAACGAACTCGAGATTCACCTCTTGGGGCAAAGCATCTTTAATGATAACAGATACTCCATTTAAACTAAAATGATCTCTCATTCTTCTCGACCTCTTCATTGATTCGTGAATCCACATGACAACTCCTTTTCTCTTATTATAGCATATAAGCTATAAAATGTCAAAGAAGTTTTGAAGCTTCTGTTGCTAATTTCGATCTTTCACCTTTCTTAAAGGTAATGTGACCAGATAGTGGAGACTCTTTGAACTTCTCAATTGCATAAGTCAAACCGTTGGATGTTTCGTTAGTGTAGACATTATCGATCTGTTCGATGTCTCCAGTGAGAACAATCTTCGTGTTTTCTCCAATGCGAGTGATGATAGTCTTTACTTCGTGAGCTGTGAGATTTTGTGCTTCATCAATGATGACGTAAGCATTTGAAATGGAGCGTCCACGAATATAGGTGATAGCATCAATCTCAATTACACCTTTCTCAAGATAGAGATCAAGCATTGTTCGGTCAGATCCCATGATGTATTGCATGTTGTCAAAGATAGGCTTCATCCATGGAGCCATCTTCTCTTCCATTGTTCCCGGAAGAAAACCAATGTCTTTACCTAATGGTTGGACCGGTCTCGAAATGATGATGCGGTTGTAACGCCCCTTCTCAAGCCCTAGGACTTGTTCTAAGCCCGCAGCCATTGCCATGAGGGTCTTACCACTACCGGCACGTCCAATCATGCTTACAAAGGGAATGTCGTCGTTCATAAGCATGTCTAAGCCACACTTCTGTTCTTTGTTTCTTGGCTTGATTCCCCAAGAGAATGTGTCGTCTCTACGAACGATTGGCTTGATTGGATTGCTCCAACCAGAGAATCTAGCAATTGCTGTTTTCTTTTCGTTCTCAACTGAGACAAGCATGACGTATTGATTTAGATACAACATGATGCCTTGCTCCAATGCATCTTCCTCATAGAGCCAAACGTCTTGGTGATCATAGAACTCGTCAACCATGAAGTCATCGACGAGGAACTTTGAGAACCCTTCGTAGATAACATCTCGAGATGCGACAACTTGTGAGGAGACATAGTCTTCTGTAAGCAACCCAAGAGCATCAGCGATGACTCGCATGTTAACATCTTGAGAAACAACGATTGTCTTTCTCTTTGGATTCTCAGCCTTGATGGCCATTGCAGCAGCCAAGATTAAGTTGTCCGAGGACTTATGAGAGAGACCCTTTGGGAGTTCCTCTAGTGCGTTCTCCTCCGCTTTAACAAAGCGAAGCACTCCTAACCCCTTACCAAGTCTAACACCCTTTGAGAGGCTTCCAGAGAGCCTTAAAGCGTCAAATCGTCTAATAGCTTGACGTGCATGAAACCCCACGGAGTCTTGTCGGGTCTTATGTTTGTCTAATTCCTCCAAGACCTTGATTGGTACAAACAGGTCATTATTTTCGAACTTCTCGAAACACTCGCTATCCGAAAGGAAAACGTTTGTATCGATGATTAAGTTTTTTTTTGCCATGATGGCTCCTTAGTGGTTGTAGTGCTCGTTGAGCATTTTTTCAATAATTGGTCTGAGAGCTTCTTGAAGAGTGACTTCTTTGCCTCTAACGGCTTTTTCTGAGTTATCTTGGGTGACTTGTCCCTTCTCTCCATAAACAATCTTTGCTATTTGCGCTTTATGCTTGCGAATTATTGCAATCAAATTAGTTAAATCTACTTCTTTAATGTTGTTAAAGAAAAAATTAAAGTCTCGTGGTTTTAATTCATCACTACCTAAGCTTGTTACAAACTTCTTCATATCTTGTTTGATTTTCGGAATCAGTGTTTTTGCAAATCTTTTTGTGTCTTCCATTACTAAATCTTTATTCATTTGCTTGAATATCAAAAGAAAGAATTTATTAAACAATTCTTTTGCACGAGGGCCCTGAAGTATCTTCTTTTTTGCGAGGGTTGATGTGAAACTATCTTTAATCGGTTGAATTTTTTTCGCAATAGGGTCTGTTGGCTTTTGCACAAGCGGTAAGAAACTATCTAGAGATTTGACCTCTCTCTTAAAGTCTTCAACATCATCTTCATCTTCTGGAGATCCTGAAATGTCTGGTTCTTCTTTGGAATCATCAAAACCATCGACATCTTCAAGTTCGGAGTTGTCTTTGCCTAGATTTTCCGGTTCAGGCATTCCATCTTCTACATTTGGATCTTGGTCGCCTTGTGTGACGGTGGCCGTTTGCGGACTTACCATCTCCTCTGCTGCTTCTTTACTTATCTTATCTACGATTTTGAAAATTGTAGTCAAATAAGAAACAAGATCATCTGTTTCCTCAACCATGAGCTTCATGGAACTTACCTTGATATCTTCATCGGCAGCATGGAGAAATTTATAGGTTCGGTTAGAGAGTTCTTTACCAAAGGTTTCTTGAGTTTCTTGAGCAAAATTTGAAATGGTTCTTCGTTCGTCGTCGTTGAGTTTTTCGGACACCACTGCAGGGTAATTCAGTTGTTTTAGAGAATCACGACCTACTTCGTTGATTAAGTATTTAACCAAAGCGTCCACCGCACTTTTCGCATCTTGTTCCAAATTTTGATACCAAGTTTTACTTTCCACAATATCTTCGACGAGCGCCTCTTGTTGTTCTTCGCTCAAATCCGAGCTTGAGAGTCCATCAATGAGTTCACTATCCTCTCCGAAGAACTTAAGTAGCAACTTTCTAGTTTCATTGCTCATCCAGCTAAACATTTGCTTAAGCTTCTCGAGACCTTTTCCTGCTAGTTCACCTGCTTTTCCTGCGAGGTTTCCGAGTTTGTCCATCATTCCAGGTTTTGTTTCTTGATCAGTCAATGACTTATTACTCGCATCTTCACCAAGACGTGTCTCGATTTGAGCAAGGCTCTCTCCAGATATCATCATCTTTGCACCGAATGAATTGTAAAGAGATTTTGAAATTGTTGTTAAACTATTAACGATCTCAACGAGTTTTGAGTGAGGAATCACACTCTTTGATGCAAGAGTCACAACGTCTCTCATGATTAAGACAAGCTTCTTAATTTCTCGATTCATTGTTTCGGTTGCTGCATTTACGGTTGCGGGCATTCCGCCTTCACCGATACGTCCACCCGGAAATAGCTTTATAAAATCTTCTTTAGTTGCTAGTTCAAGCATCTTTTCTGCTTGTTGGATTGTTCGTTCTCGGTTACCAGTTTCCATAAATCCTCGAAGACCTTCCGAATCTTCACCATCGCCAACGGGTGCGTAGATGAGGCGCATGTCTTTATAGACACTGTCAACTCTATTAATTGTTTCATCTCGAGATTCTTCCTGCATCAAACTCATTTCATGAAGAGCAGGCTGCATTGCTTCAAAGATAGCATTGATCATTCCCTCTTGAGTAGCTTCAGGCTCTGTAGGTGGAGTGGGCGATGGTTGAGCATCATCAGCTGGTTGGGACGCTTCTGGTTTTTCTTTGGGTGCGTTCAATTCTGTTGCTTTAATGAAAGCTTCGTTTGCTCTCTCGACAATCTTAGCAATTGACTTTTGAACCATTGGAAGGTATTGGTCAAGCTGTTCTTTCAAAGCAGATCCATCAAGTCCGGGATCAACAGACACTTTTGTCATGTTCCTTTCATATGAGCCGATCATAGATTTTGTTGCTCGTAGAGTTTGAAGCAAAGCTTTGAGATCTGTCTTCAAACTGATTTGGTCTTCTTTAGAGATTTCAACAGGTTCTTTGTCTCTCTTGAAAGGATTGAATTGCGCTTCCGCTTGGACCTCAGGCTCTGCTGTTTGCTCTACTTCTGCTTCAGGAGCACCATCGCCAGACATGCCAGCCGCTTCTTTTTCTGCTCGGTTTGTAAATGCTTTCGCCTTTCCTTTTTCCGCTATTAGCGTAAGGTTTCCAATCAAGTTCCAAAGCATCTTTGATTGAGACTCAAGAAGGAATTGCTCCATGAATCCCAGACGTTGAGCTTGGTCTGTTGAGAAGAAGTCATCCATCGGTTGTATTAAAGCCGAGTAGATTTCGATTGCAGATGCTTGTTCTTTTTGAGCATCGGTTTCAGATGCTGTGTTTCCGTCTTCTGCGGCTTCTTTTGTAGTCTTTGGTTCGACTTCTACGTCAGTCTCGGGAGCTTTAGCTAGCGCATCTCTAAGGTCTTGCGGTAACAGTTCTTCAACGTTGATTTTCTTTGGTTCGAGGATTTTTCTAAGTTCTTCGAGTTCGGTCTTAAGAATTGTTGCATCTTCAACACTAACAGGCTGTCCGATTGTGTCATCTGCTGTGTTGTCAACTTGGGTGTCATTGACTTCAGTTTCTTCAGTCAAGTAAATACCAGATAGAGATTCCCCTAATCCTTTACTGTCGGCTGGGATGTTTAACGAGTTTGAACTAACGTTCGAATCAACGTAAGGGACCTCTGAAGAACTCGCAGTCCCTGTGGCATCGACCTGCCCTTCCTCTTCGCCATCTGAATCGCTAGAAGGCTCTGTTTTCATCAATGCTTGTGCGAGATTCTTCACGAACTCATCGAATTTGAATAGGTTTGGAAACTGATCTTTGAGTTCTGGTAAAATCTTTTTGATTGTTTCAAGATCTGTTGCACCAGTTACCTCTGCTCCAGAGCTGTCTCCATCGATGTCGTTATCACTGGCATCACTGTTTTCAATGGCGGTGCCAATGGTTACTGCTGCATCTCCCATCACATCTACGAGTTCATCTATTGCATTTTCGCCGCTAATGTTGATTTTTCCTAAGCTGTCACGTAATTCTTTAAACTTATCATTCATGGCAGCAGAATTTTCTTCCTTCCATTTATCAAATTCTGGTAGTTCATCTGTCTTTCTTCTACTTTCGATTGCTCTTGGCCAAATCCCAGCTCCTGCGAGCTCTTCCCAAGAGTTGGCTGAGAAAATTTTCGTTATAGTTTCTTCCATCGCTTTGATTGGACCAGACAGGATTTCTTCTGTTTTTGGTAAGTTCTCCATGTCGCCTTCCGCACCTGAGGTGGACGCAGCGATTCTACTCTTTATATCATCCTGAGCTTTTTTGAATGCATCGTTGATTTGGGCGACACCTTCAAGTGCCTTCATTTTTTTTTCGGGTGCCATCTTGTTATTCTCCACTTTGTTTGTTAATTCTTCGGCTCTTGCCTGCTTTTCTGGAGATGCTTCGATCTCGGTTTCTAATTCCTCTTCAGCTGCTTGGACATCTGCCGGTTGAATGTTCGCCACTTCAACTGGGACTTCATCTACAATTGCCTCTACAGCAGCTGCGGTACCTTCTTCTGTTGCTGGTTGTTCGTTACCAGCAGGAAGTTCCATTTGTTGATCAGGTTCGAAGACCTTAAGGATGTTCTCAACATGCTGTTGGTCATTAAACATTTCCAAATAACCTTTATTAGATCCCAAAATTCTTTCGATTGCAGGGTTTGGACTTTCACTTTTTAGATCTTTGATAAATTGCTTCTTGTCCTCTTCAGGAATCGCATCTTTCATTCCGATGATTTGATTGTCATAACTATCTCTTGTGAGCTCAGGACTAGACGAATTATCTATCTTAAAGCCACTCCCGGCTGGATTGTCTGATCCATCATCTTCAATCTCAATATCCGAAAGATCGAGTTCATCATTTGTTGCAGTGGCAGCATCTTTAGAACCCTTTAGTGCTGCCATAATTGCAGCATCAAGATCGGAGAATTTTTCAGCGAACTCGTCGTCACCTGCTGCTTTTACAGCATCTGCTGCTTTTTCAATTTCTGGTTTAGAATCTGCTACAGACTTGACAAATGCTTTGTCATCTTCTATTGAATCCGTCTTTGCGACTTCAACACCCATCTTCTCAAGCTTTTCGATGTACTCATCTATGGCTTCTTTATATTCTTCTTTGTCTAGAGGCATTTCATTCGGATCTGATAATAAGGTTTTTAAAAATTCTATTTCAGATTTCATCGATTGGATTAATTTTTTCTTTGCAGAATCCTCTTTGGAGTCATTCGTTGATCCGCCTTCAATTCTTGCTTTTGCGGCTTTAATATCTTTTTCCAAAGTTCGTGCATATTTGGGATCCAAAATCTCAGATGCCTCTTTGCCCAATGCGCCGATTTGTTCTAATGTTGCGGCGCTCTTAAGTGCAGCTCTAAATTGCTTTCTGATTTCAGCATCACTCAGGCTTGGATCTAGATTAAAAACAGAATCTTCGGCATCCAATGCAGCTCTGGCTTGATTGGCCGCTTTTGATACACGACCTTCACCCTCTTCATCTTCATCTTCTCGCATGATCTCTTCGGCGACGATCTTATTTATTGTTGACGCGTCAAACTCTTGAGACTCGTAAAGAGCTTTAATCTCGGGATGCTTGATTAGTAGTTTTGCTAATTGTTTTTTGTTCATTAGTTTTCTGCCTTTAGAATTGTTTCAACTGCTTTTTTAATCTTATTCAATAAAGCAAGACTGCTCCCTTCTCTAGGTAGCAACGAGACTATGTCCTGAATCAGAGTAGACGCCACCGTAGTCTCTGGGCCCTTAGAGTCTCTTCTTATATCAGGATCTTTTTGAAATGCCTTTCCGGTATCTACCAAACTCTTTCCAAGATCAGCAGCAGTTGTAGCTGAAGGGTTATCTTCTTCCTCTTTTGTTTTGACCATAGCTTCGCTGTCATTATCAACAGCAGCGTGGAACTCTTTCAAAACAGAATTGGTCTCTTCGAGAACAATTGTTCTCAAGTCTTCATTTGTTAATTTCATCATTTATCCCTCGTTTCGACATAAATAGTTCATTTATCTACAATGTCTAAGCCTAAATTGCTTATTCTCAACATGTTTTGGATCATGTCTTGAAGTTCGGGGTCTTGACCGATGGCATAACCCATCATACAGATTGAAGCCATCTCATTCACGGTCATCTCTACTCCAACAGCCTTTTGCGACCATGCCGTCAATTGTTCAAACACTTTCTTGAACTCAGGGTCATGCTTGCATTTTTCAATAATCTTATCCATCAATTCGTTGTCCATCATTTTTTATTCTCCAAAAATTTATTCCAGTTGGCTGGTGTTATATCAATTCTAAATGCACGAGTAACATCATAGCGAGGAACGCGTGGCTCTTTAATTAGTTCCATAGAAGCCTCAAACGGCGTTTTGTCGCCTTTTCTTTGATTACAGCGGGTGCAACATGTCACAAGGTTTAGCCAGCCTTTATCACCCCCTCTTGACTTCGGTAGGACATGATCTAAAGTCATCTTACGATAGAAATCTTTCTTGCCACAATATTGACATGTTAAATCATCTCTCCAGTAAATGTTTGCTCTTGTTGGAGATAGCGGAATTGGTGTTTTTCGAATGTACTTATTGCAAACGATAACCGATGGATAATAAAAAAGGGCACAAGGCTTTTGAGAGTAGTTCTCAATTGCCCGTGCCCTTTCGGAGTACACCATATTAAATCCCCGATCAGCGGAGATGATTGAAATAGGCTGCCATGCAGCATCCAGCGTTAGCGTCATTAATTTTTCTTCCACGATACATGTAACTAGTTCTTCGTCATCAACTTTGCAGCATTTCCATCCGGTGGAACCTTGCTCATTGCAATCTCTGATAAATCAAAATTGTCAACAAAAGATTTCATTTCACCAAATGCTTTCTTATAATCTGGTTCCATGATAACTTCCGTCTTTCCTCCATGACCATGTATTGCGTGAACTTCACCAATGTTATCATAAATTGTTACAGTGGGGTGCTCTGAGAGCCAAGTCATTGCAACCTTGCCATTGTCAAATACGAACCCTTGAGCAACTCTTCCGGTTCCTGAGATTCCACTTTCATCTTCTGCTCTATTTAAATAAAAAATTTTCATAATCAAATCCATTCATCATCGAAGTCCGAATCTTCATCGGGTGCTTCTTTTTTATCAGCAAGGGCGCTTTCAAGGCCTGACTCTTCAGATTCTGTCGCTTGCATCTCTTTATATAGAGCTACGGTTGGTTTATGTAGTTTTGCCACGAATTCCAAAACATCCATAACAATCGCATAAGGATTATCAGACAGAGGCACAATTCGCAAAACAGAGTCCTTGACATAAATGGTTGCCAGCTGACCTAGATCATCAGAGATCTCAAGTTCCCTGTCAGCTGTTTGAATGCAGTAGAGGAGTTCTTTATCATCAAAAAAATAACGCATGGACTTTACATAAAAAATCTCTGCTTCCTTGCTATCCAATTTTAGATCAATTCCAAAATTCTTCAGATCTTCAAGCTTGCTTATTAAATCCATTTTTGATTTTCCTTTTCTGCTTTAATAGAGAAAGTGGAGAGAGTGGTAAACAACATTGTCATTACGGACGGTGCTCTTATGTTTCAATGGGGAGGACAATAACGAAACAGTTTAGCATTTCAGCTTAGTCAAGTTCCCGTCCATTTCAAGTAAAACAACATGTTTATTTACTACGCTCTCCAGATTCTGTTTGTGTGTGTAATAGTAATATAACATGTTCTGAAGGCTATGTCAAGTCAATTGGTAAACTTTTTTGAAAAAAGAGAGAAAAAGGAAAAAACTGAGGCATATTTATATTATATACATATACAATAATAATTTTATACTTCTAAATTATAGTCTTTAAGAATATTATTAAACTGTTCTAATGTTAATCCTAATAGAGAACACATATCTGTTTTAGTCTTACAAGAGTTAATAGCTACATGTAGCATAGCTTCTTTAACTATCCTAGGCATAGTAATCCAAATAGGAATACCATAGAGCTTACCTCTAAACAGTCTAGAAGCCATCTCTATCTTAATTCCTATCAGTTCTTCTAGAGTCAAATCAGAGACAATGTTGAGAAAGTTCTCATTTATCCGATCTTCATTCTTCAGTTTAGAAATAAATGTTCTTTTCTTTACCTTTTCACTTGACATCTGCTCTCCAGCATGTTATATTACTATGTGTGTGTAAGTTTCTAGAAGTTTTTGTGGAGGATTATTGTGGATTTTGAATATCTGGTGTTTCTAGGTTCGGGCTAAGCTCTTCTTCGTAAGAGTCGAGAAGTAGTTTTAGATTGTAGAGACCCCATTTTTTATACATCTCTTTGTCATCTGCATTGTTGAGATCGAGATAGGCATCTGAGAAATAAGATTGAACCAAGTTGAATGTATCGTAGGCTTGATTGCGACCTGTAGAGTCACCTTCTAGTCCACCACCAAATTGTTCACGTTCTGATTCTTGAGACTTTTTCTTTTCAACATCTTTTTCAACTTGAGTTAAATTCTTCGCAGCTTCTTTTTCAGCGGTTAGTTCATCAGAAACAACATCGTTGTCATCACCAAGTTCTTCTTCCTCTTCTTCAGTAAGAGTCAAAGATTCCATAAGAGCATCAAGTTCTTTTTCGATATCATCGATGTCTCCTTCATCAGGAGCTTGTAAAGTATCCGTCTCTGCTGGTTCTGCAGCAAGAGAGTCTTCTGCTGCAACATCTTCAACACTACCTTCTGCTGACAATGCATCAAGTTGATCAAACAATCTGACAAAGGCGGCAAGTAGATGATTTGAGAAGGATTCACGTTGTTCAGCACTTGTGGTTAATTGTTGAAATTTTGTTTTGATAGATGGTTTTGCTTTTCGAATTGCATCACGCAATTTGTTGATTCCAGTACTTGGATGTGGATTGGCCATATCTTTAGCTTCATTTATAACAGTGTTATAGTCTTTTTCTATAAACTCGCGGATATGAGAACGAACCCAAAGACGAACTGAGTCTTCTTTGCGCTTTTCTTCTTTGAGAACTTGAACTGCTGGTTGAACAATTGTTCTTCGAACAAACTCTCTTAATAATTTTTCATCTTTGTGGTTCATTTTGGCCTCTTATTTTCTTTTAATTCTTAAACGAAGTTTTTTAGATTCTTTTAATGTGCTACGAATAGATTCTTGCATTCTTTTATATCGACCACCTTCTTTTCTACCACTCGCTCTGGCGCTATTTTCTGGTGTATCAGCAAGACCACCTTCTTCGAGATCCTCTTCTTTCATTACATGTTTTTTACCACATTCTTCGCAAAGCTCGCCTTCTTCAAGTTCTTCTACTTCGTGAATACGATCAGCTTGATAGCGATCTTCATGACCAACAAATTTATCTGCATTGTGAGTCTTAGCATTCATGCGACCTTCATCTAGATCTTCTGAATCATCTTTTTTATCATCAGATTTGCCTTCTTTGTCTTCAATAGCTTTTTTCAATTGAGGAGGTAGTTTTTCTTGACCCTTAGTCAACTCTTCTAGTTCCTCTTTCTGTTCTTTCAAGATTCCGAACTTCTTTAATAAGAGTCCGTTCAATTCATTGTTTTTCCATTCTTTAAGTGACATCTCGTTCATCTCCTTTAGTTTAAGACCGTCTTCGTATTCTCTTAAGATGGCGTTGCCCTTAAGCATGGCCTCTTGTTCTATTTTTTTCATCTTATCATTCTCTAAGTAGTAACCTGGCCCATTGTAGCCTCCAACGTCCAATCTACCTTCCATATTCTGATGGTGATGGATCAATTCGTGCGCAATTGACCTCAACATGTCTTTTGGGTGTCGACCATCCATGAAGATGTGCACCTCAAGACTCTGAGGATCGTAATAGGCTGTCTTTCCAAGAACATTTGACTGGTTACTAGGGTCTGAGTCGAAAACGATCACTGGAGGCTTCTGAAAGCCTAATTTTTGATTGAAATGATCATACATACCATCAATATGTGGTTGTAAGTCATCCATTTCAAGGTTTGAGTTATTTTTTATTTGACAAGGCATGCTATAATTAGTTCCCTTTGTTGCTTTTTGTAAGTGAAAATAAGGGGATAAAGTCATATTCTGCCGACCCAAAAGCAATGATTTTGCCTATTAGGACCACATTTTCGAGCCTTGTTTCCTCTATTATCTCGACCAAGAGGCCTTCTTTGACCTCAAAAGACTCCGATAAGAGGTCAACACACCAAGATTTCCAAGAAACGATGTCTCCTGGTGTCATTTTTGACTCTTTTGATGCCCCAAGTGCTCTATTTTTGGTAGTTTTGAACTTTTTTTGGTCATTTTTCACGTTTTTGGTTCCCATTTAAGCTGCTGGAGGAAAATCATCGCCCATATCCGGCACATTTGCGCCATAATCTGGAATAACTTGATCCATAGACCCATCTTTCATCTCATATTCGAGATAATGCTTAACAGTTTTGATATAATCGGCTGCAATTGTGATTTTTGCTTGAACCCAAGGCTCCAAATCAGTGTTATCGCTCAACATTTGAAGCATTTTGCCTGAATATTCGTGAACATCAGTCAATTGACGCTTAGCCATGTGCCCTTCTCCGTCAGAATCATGCTTTGGTTCGAGACTTGGACCAACTTTGGCTAGCTCTAGCTCTTCTTTGATAATAATTTTTAATTTTTCTTTTGAAATCTTCATTTTAGTTCCTCATTTTGATGTAGATTAAGCTTAAAAGCATTATGATAGCGGCTTCTGGCTCCAAAAGAGTCCCGATCAGCAACATAAATAGAAATACAGCTCCGCTTTTAACAATATTTATCATAAATTCCTCTTCATTTGGCATTATTCTCCTCCACCACCGTCTCCTCCACCATCAGAACCATCTGAATCGGTAGAGAAACCCCAATATGGCCAATAGGTGGCTCGTTTTTTTCTTGTTTTCTTGTTTTTCTTCTTCTTTTTGCGTTTCTTGCGCTCTTCAATGTCGGAGATAATAGAAATTTTTATTTTTTTCGTTGGTTTGTCTTCCTCCTCCTCTAAAACTCCAAATCCCGGAGGGGCTGACTTGGAACGGCTAAAATCTGACACTCTTTTGAGTCCTTTTGCACCGGTTGTCTTAGAGCCGCCGAGTCCAATGATGCGTTTCTTCTTAGCTTTATGTCCTTTTTCGTGAGGACGCATGCGACGCTCTTGTATTTCTTCGAGATCCAACAAGTCAGACTGCTTATCAACAAGGTTGAGAACGTTTTCAAGGTTCTTTGTCATGTTGTCTCTACATTTTTCGTCAATTTCTTCGATGGTGCCACAAAAATAAGAGGCTAGCTCCCACTGTAAGTCGATTTCATGCTCTAGTTCGATAGAAGAGAAGCCTGTTTTGCCAATAAAGTAGTGAGATGGTTTGGTTACACCCTTCCATGTGGTCTCTTTGGTGTCCAACCATGTAACTTCTTCTACTTCGAGACCCATTTCTTCCTTGGTTTCTCTCCAGAATGCAAAAGGAGCTTCTTCACCAGCCATAAGATGGCCACCAATAGAGTCCCATTCGTAAGAATCCGATCGTTGAGCAACAATAAACTTGCCATCAGAGGTTACAATGATACCTTTCGAGATCTCTTCAATGTCTTTTATGAGTTTATCCGGAAACTTTACTACGATATCGAAGTCTGGGTAAACACTACTGAGTGCTTTGATGGCATCATGCTCCTTCGGGTCATCATCGTAGTGCAATCTAGACCCCAATTCGTAGAGTCTTTGAGCTTTTGTTTGTCCATTTGTGTAAAAGATGCCGTCTACTTCGATTTGTAAGCGCCTAACGAGGTTCTCAACTGAGGAATCCTCATGATCGAGTGCGTTATCTCGAGAGGTGACGATGAAAACCGTAGTACCAGACTTCTTAAAGGCAGCAATACGCTTAATTACTTCTTTATTGACTCCTCCAAACTGGTAAATCTCCTCTCCTTGAGCAGATTTGTTGTAAAATGACTTTACAATTGTGTTGTCGAAGTCGAATGTGACGACTTTTCCATTTCGAGAGTCCTTAAGACTGCTCATTGATTCAAATAATTTCTTCATATGCTTACCTCCACCTATAGTATAGCTTATTTTTGAAGGTTTCGCAGCATTTTCTTACGAATTCTCAACATTTCTTGCAAGTTATTGCCACCTTTCCATGAGTTATCAGATCTAAATAGGCCCACATCAACGATAACAAGGTCTCCTGCTGCATTTGCCATAATGTTTTGGTCATGCAAGTCCTTGGCCATCAAGCCAGTCTGCTTGTGTAATGCTACAATTGCAGCATGAAGCCCTCGAGACGTTAAAAACTCTCTTTCGTGACTCGCACCTGTTCTTTTTAGCTCCGGTTGGTTGTATCCCATAGGGATTTGAGTAAATCTTCTAGCTGAGCCAAGTGCACCCTTGGCATAATCAGAGATCGCACCATCAATTCTGTCTGGTTTTTGCTTTGCTGCTAAACCAGCAACCATAATCTTGAATGCAATTTGAATAAAAACAGCATTTGCACCTAAGCTTTCCGGAGATTCCTCTTCTAAGATCTCAACAAGATGAACAGCTGATGAGCCAGAACCTAGATTCTTGGAGAATGCAGCCTTTCTGTTGGCAATGAAGCTCTTACCCATCTGTGGATTAGCCTCGAACATCTTCATTGTGTCCAATAGTTCATTGGGGCTTACATCTGCAGACAACGCTGCCATCCTTTCAGCTGACATGTCTCCCATGTACTCCCCATCCCAGTCATTTGTTAGTTGATGAGCGAAGTATTCCATTCGACTTGCAACATACTGGATGTTGTTTTGAATGTAATGAGTGAATCTCTTAGACATATCCCGCATGCCACTATAGACATCTCCTGCTGCCGCTAGACGCCATGGCTTGTTCTTGCCATGTAGGAAGCTAGCGTCTGGCACAAACGATGCCTGAGCGTCGCTAAGGGGTGTTAAAACCTCCATTGCAATAACGGCAACGTCTTTCATCGGAGACCATGCCTCAAATACGTTTGGAAAGTGTTTTTCAATTAAAGAATTTGAAGATCTTGCATCCGAAATCGTTTGATAGTTGTCCAACTCTCTCTCAGCAGCATCACCAATGACGATTTTGACCGCACATTTCGACTTGTGTCTGTTAGAGGCCAAATAAACAGTCCCATTCATTCCTTTTCCAAGAACTTTTTCAATGGAATAGCCTCTCTCTTCAATACTTTGTTTAGCAACCTCGGCTGGATCGTTCATAGCAGAGCTTGGTTTTTTTGAAATCGAACCATCATTGCCAATTGTAGGTCGATCAGCAAAAAATTCACGATCAACAGAGTCCATATCGTCGAAACTGGATGATTCATTGATGTGTGCTGTCATTTCTTGGTGACTGATAAAGGGAGCATAGGCTCTATTTAGCTTTCTTTTAGCTCGCCTGATCATAACATCGCGATATTCCCAGTCTCCAACATCATGTCCGGTCCCATATTCATGATAAGTGCCATTGTCAGGCTCAGATGCGGTGCCTACGGTGCCCATCATTGACCCTTCTTCGAGTTCTTCCTCTTCACCAAGGAGTTTGCCCTGCGGATCGATTGCTCTGTTTGGATTTGGATTGTGCTCATTCCTATCGATCATCCCTTGAAAGGTTTTATCGTCATCAAGCGGAGCATCATTATGTAAATCGTTTGAATCTTTTGTGTTTATTGAACGCCCCGCGCCAAATGTTACACCAGATTGTCCAATTTCTTCTAGGGGTTGCTTCTTCTTCTTTTGAATGAACGGTTCAGCAGGTCCAGCGACCGCTCCAACACCCGCCGCAGAGATTTCTTTGATGTTTTTTGTTTTTTTTATTCGAATTTTCATTATTTGTCACCTCGACATTAAATAGTGCCATCGATGAACAAGTCGTCAAAGGTTTGTCGCCAAATTTTTTTTCTTTCAAGACCTTATTTAAGGACTTCTTCCGAAAATTGGACACCTTAAAGCAAATAAGTGCTATTCACATCCCCAAGTAGAATAGCCAACCTCTAAAGTATCTCCTTGTTCCGGTGCATCTTCGTAAGTAAACACAACAGCATTTAAAAGCTCGTCATATTCCCAACCAGATGCAGCTAGTTGTCCATTAATCCACACGCGAAGCGTGTCGAGATGCGGATCTTCGGAATCTAGCTCGAAAACAGTTTGTATCGAAACCTCTAAAGCAATCTCTTCCATCTTTGTGCCCCAATCTTCACCACAAATGCTCCACCATTGTGATGCATAGTGTTGCACGATGTCATAGTAGCCCCAACCAGGTTGAGTGTTCCATCCGCTACCAGAAGGGCATCCTTGCGGCACATCTCCAATGATTGCATATGGAATAAACTTGTCGGGCTTTACGGAATCAAAGTCGGCAATAAAAGAATTCACAGTGAAAGGCGAATTATCCGGCTCATCGGACAGGAAAATCGCGATAAGAGTTGCGTCGGGTCTCATCCAAGTCTCGCACTCTCCACCAATCATGCAGTCTCTTAGCATCTGCAATCCTTTTTCCCAACCAGACCCTGTAATTCCGATAGAGTTAATCGCAGCAACGGATTCATTTAAAGGATCTGTAGAGTTTTGCGAAGAAATTTGTCCAACAAGTTCCGGCGAGTCGGTTGTGATAAAAGTAATTTGAAAATCAGGCGAATATGATAAGAACACTTGCATAAAGTCGGCCATATTCTGTCCAAGCATACTTTGATAGACAGACATAGAACCTGAATTATCAATAACCCAGATAATGTCGACAATTAATTTCGAATCTTGAATCCATCGCTGAATTGTTTCGTTTGATAACACCGCTGAACCTTCAGCTGTTGCATTAAATAAAGGAGTCAAAGGATCGGTTGATGAAATGTCATATGTTGTTAAATCGTTGTTTGTGTCAAGCGGCACATAGTTTGCAAAAAACTCAATTCGTGCATTTGGAGCTAACACCCACGGAAACTCTGGTAGTGTTCCATAGTTAATTGTAATGTCGGGTGGGACTGAAGCCATAATGCTGATATTGTCAATAACCAAATCAACATTTCCATCATTTTGAATTGCAATTTCCGTTGTTGTATCACATCCAAGCAATGGGCTTCCAAAATCAAGCGCTGCCGGCATTACATTGATTACCGGTGCGTCACCATTCCCATTAAGCCAAACGCCCTCTGAAGGCACTTCATCGCCTTCTAAATAGATGTCTAGGTAACCTTCATTGTGTTCAAATGTTTCTGGACTATAACCCACTTCAATCTGATGCCAACCACCCGCTGGAACGGTAAACCCGCTTTCGTCAACAAAATAATTTTCACCAAGCAATTCTAAGTGATCAATCACAAGATCCGCCGCGCCCCCGTTTGCAATTGTAACGGTCATCGTATTTGACTCGTGTCCCGAAAGCAAGTGTCCGAAGTCCAGTGTGTCTGGTGCAACGATAATCTCTGGTTGTTTAACCTCATTGATGGCAATATCTGAACATGCCCATAGTAACGCAAATAATAACATAAAGCAATTCCTCCTAAAGTAAATAGGGATGTGAAACTCTTGAAATTTTTTTTAAGAAATTTTTCGCAACCTTTATTTGCAAGATTTGAATACATCGTAGGAAACCCAGAAAAAAACGGAATCTGGGAAATTTGGTAGAGGGTGTATTTGTACCTCGCTGCGCTCGTGGGCGAAAGCCCACACGTAAGTACTTATTTCGCCGGCTCTGTCGAGGGTGTAGGGGGAGGGGGCCCCACAAAAAAGCCCACACTAAAAAGTGCAGGCTAAAAAGGAAAGGCAACAAACCTTAATCGTTTGCTAACATCTCGAGCCATTCTAATTCTAATTCTTCATGGATCTCCATCATTCGGATAAAGGTGTTGAACCTATCCGACAACGTCGAACTCAGTCCACCCTCATCACACGCATCAAGAATAGCGCAAGCCTTGCGCACCAAAATGTTGAGGTCTTCACCTACACCATCATGATCAAAGTCCAACACTGGAACGATGGGGATCAAATTGCTGATAGCCTTATGGATAGAGTTGGCTACGATGTTGGCGACTGGTTCATTCTCAAAGTCTTCACCAACAGAACGAATAGATGTAGAGATAGCATCCATGCGCTTACCAAGATTTAAAAGGTAACGATAGTTAGGTAGGGTTGCAGTCGTAGCGCGTGACTCAGAAAGGATGGTGGTAGCGTTGTAACGGATGGCGTTGATTGATTGTGTCTTGGTCATGGTTGATCTCCCGATCGAAGTGAAAACAACATTGTTTCCATAGTAGTAATGTAACGCGTTATGACCTACTTGTCAAACAATTAGGGTAACTTTAACGGACAGAATGTGTCCGGTTGCAAAGCGGATCCGCTCCCCATAGTTATGTAAAGTATTTGGGCTGGGTCTGAAGACCGGTGCTACCGGCCTCATAGAAGGTTCTATAACCTCGGGGCTACCGATGGATTAGAACGGTGCTACGAAATGTTCGGTGATGTTCTTACGCACCCACCACTCTGGGACGTCTAGACGACAGGCGTCTTGATTGCGCTGAGTGAATGGGATGTTGTGAAGACCCCCAAGAATGGAGTGTGGGAGCCATGCTACAACGCCGTCAATCTCGACCTTGTAGGCAGTGTGCCAACCACCCTTTTCGATTTTGGTGTTCTCGGTGTTATCCTTATCCATCCATTCGACACACCAACGAACCTGTTTTTTGGAGGCTCTCAAGTACTTCGCTACTACCGACACACTACGACCCTTGATTGACCCATGATAAGGTCGGTCTAGGATAACACGCTTAAGCGTCCAACGAATAGGTGGAGTCTCTACACGCTCGACAACTGGGGCAACATAGCAATCTGCTAGAACCTCGATGGCCTCGGACACTTGAGCGATAACGTCACTCATGTCGTAGCCTTGATGATAAGGGGTGACCTGTAGGTGTCCGGTAGCGTCGATGTGATAGATGGTTCGGGTGTTCTCGTCAACTGCGAAAATCTGTCTAGCCCCGATAGTAACGGACGAGTAGCCATGTGAGATAGTCACGCTGAAATGGGACTTGTAGGAGATGTGTTTGTGGTAACCTCTAGAGTTCATAACAACGCAAGCACCGTAGAGTCCCGAGTCTAGCAGGGCTTTAGAGACATGGTTAAGCACTCGGTAGGCTGGGGTGTGTAGACCACAGAAGAAACGACCCTTGCTAGTCTCCCCATACTTACGAGACTTTGAGACAAGTGAGTCAACAGAAAAAGATGGTTTGAATGCTAGCATAGATGCTCCTAGAAGTTCGAGATTCTCGAGGGTGTTGAATAGACAGTCGATAAAGTAGATCGCACCGATAGCCCAAATTGCGAGGGTGAGGATGACTTGGATTTTTTGATTTTTCATTTGATCTCCTTGGTTACTAGTAATGTAACCCGATTTGACCTACCTGTCAAATCAAAAGGCTACCTTTTCGGTCATTAATTGTCCGAATGGAAATCTTTTTTTTCTTTAT
>Ga0209196_1000390_pt1 | contig 35911 bp, 33 predicted proteins | sample COGITO_mtgs_1105_5_FD_184801 | JGI IMG/M metagenome (GOLD analysis project Ga0209196, IMG submission 184801) | Pelagic marine microbial communities from North Sea - COGITO_mtgs_110509 (SPAdes) (version 2) | ecosystem: Environmental > Aquatic > Marine > Epipelagic ... | reverse complement strand
TTGTAAAGCAGAAGTTGCTTTACTATCCATTAGTAACCCGTGAACCCTACAAAAATAATGGTCGAATAACTGACATGATGACGTGTGGAAAATTATTCTTAGATATAGGTATGCCCATACCTAACAAGCAAGATGACCGGTTTATGCTGTGTGGGAGTTCCAGCATGCTTAAAGACATGTGTAAGATTTTAAACGACAGAGGCTTTTCAGAGGTGAGAAGTGGAAATATGGGGGAATACGTTATAGAACGGGCCTTTGTGGAAAGGTGACCTTGATTCCATTAATATTTCATTTTATGTTGTGGCAATAAAACAAAGACAGCAGCTGCACTTTTTGCGGGTTCTAATCTGTGTCCAATAATTTATTCAAAGCGTTCCTTTCTCACATATCCTACTCTGGTAGTTTTGAAATGCTGAAAAGGAATTGTCATTGCTTTTACTTTTTCTAAAACATCATCAGATACATCTCCATATATTTCTATGGAAAAGTAGTCTGCTAAAGTGCCATGCTTTGCTACATAATCTTGAACGGGTGGATTGTCTAGGTGATCTAAAAAGTCACTGCTACGTCTATAAACTTCGCTCCAAACAAATTTGTGAGAGTCATTTGGGTCAGCGTCAAAATTATGGAAAAGCATACCTGGTTCTGATGCCTGCACTGCTTTATCAGCAGTATCCGCAATTTTAAGGTAGGCTTCAACTTGACCTCTTTTAACAGTCACTCTTGCGATTAGGATAAACGGATTACTGCCGTCTGACATTAGATACTCCCCATTAATATATTTAATCCGATACTAAACCCAACACTATAGGGTATTTAAAATTATCCAGCCACATCAGAGTGAAGAAAATTAGTAATTTAGTATGCACCCAGAGCTAATAGGTGATGGTGGGCTTTTGAGCATGAAGTATTTTAGCACTATATCGTCTGTGGTTTTATATCGGGACTGGGCCATGTGCGAACTATTACTGCAAGAGACTGGGCAACCACGTCGAAGCAAGAGGAAAAGCAATCATTAATAAACCATAAATAATACTGACACCCACAAATAAAGGTACTTCTTTAAATGCCTTACCTGGATTTTCCTGAATAACGCTGGCTGACGTATATATGCCAACACACACTGGCGGGGTGATCATCCCAATCCCAGCGAAAGCTACAAACACAACATATAGATGCAAAATGTCTAAATTTAAGGACAAAGCTAACGCTGCAAAGATTGGCACAGTCAAATAAAATACTGGAACGATTTCTATAAATGTTCCTAAAATCAAGCAAATAAGAGCTAAGGCTAACCAGAAAAACCACACTCCACCGCCAAGTTCCGTAAAGTATGAGATGATACTTTGCGGCATCTGCGTATAAGTCAAAACCACACTTAAAAAAGTTGCCATTGCAATTATAGAAAATATTACAGCCGTTATAGTGGCTGTTTCCTTTAGGCACTTCAACAAAAGAGAAAAAGTTAATTCACGATAGATTAAGAAACCCATTATTATAGCCCAAACTCCAGCTACTGCTGCAGACTCCGAGGGTGTTAACAAACCAGCATAGATGCCACCAAGTATTATAACTGGGGTTATCAGTGCAGGAATTGCTGCAATAAAAGCCTTTAATTTCTCATAACTCGTAGCTGGCTTGTTAGTTTTTATATGTCGGCATTTAATCAGCACTACAATAATCATAAATACAAGAAGGATGAGCCCAGGAATAATTCCAGCTGCAAAAGTTTGAGCAACGGGTACATTGGTTAAAGCACTAAATAATATAGCTGCGTTAGAAGGCGGTATTAATGCCTCTAATAGCGCAGCAGACGCTGCCAAAACCACAACAAAAGGCTTTGGGTAGCCCTGTTCAATCATCTTAGGCATCATTATTGTTCCAACAGCTGTTATAGCAGCAAGAATTGAACCACAAAAAGCAGCAAAAAATCCCATTGCGATTACCATTGCTATCCCCAAACCTCCTGGCCAATGACCGACCAGTGCTGTTGCAAAACCGACCAACCTCGAAGCGGCTCCACCTCGCAACATTGCCATACCAGCAAATATAAAAAGTGGCACTGCTATCAACACATGTTTAGTTAAGGCACCAAATGAAACCTGGATCAATGTAGACCAAGGTAAGCTAAGGCCCCAGATCGCTGCAACTGAACTACCTAAACCAAAAACTAAAAAAATCGGCACCGAACAAAGTAAAAGAACAAGCGAAATAACAGCTGCTAATGAGTACATTTATTTTATTTTCTCTTTTTTATGCATTAAGTTTTTCAAGTCTGTTAAAACTAACTCAATGGAAAATAAACCCAAAATCACAAAACCTACAGGGAACGCTAAGTACATCCACCAAATAGGAATCTCGATTTCTAACTCCATTATTTGACCAAGCTTAAAATATAACAAAGTGGCGTCGAAACCTGCTTTAAAAAATACTATCGAAGCCAAAAGTGCAATCACATGAGAAAAGAGATTAAGCCAATGAAGATTCTCATCGCTGATCATTGTAGGAAGAAAGTCAACTTTTATGTGTTGAGCGTTTTTTAATAATGGACCCAATAAGGGAAATACCAGCCAACTAACCAGAACTGGCGGCAACTCAATAAACCAATCATATCCATTACCAGAAACATATCTAGTTACTGCACTAAGTGCTAATGCAGTAACCATGATTGCAATAATCGCCATTGCGATAATATGAGCACAGTGCCCGATCAAGACATTCACAGATCGCAATGGCTTAAGAATAAACAAAATTATTCTAATTATTAATATTTGAAAAACATCAAACGTCATTTTTAATTTGCAACAAATGCTTCAGCAGCGTCTAAAGCATCTGCATCAAAAAGATGAGCCATAGCTGGCATAACTTTTTCGATCATCAACTTATCAAACTTTGCTTTTTCGTCACCACTTAATTCTGTCACAATACCGCCGCGAGCGACAAATTTAGTTAACGTACTCTCACCTGCATCTAAGATTGTATTGGTTGAAACATTGCCAATTTCTTGACCCACTTCTATTACAAGTTCTTGCAAATCTGCGGGTAAACTATCAAACCAGGATTGATTTGCCATGATGTAAGCATCTGCAAAATACTGATACGGCTTCTGAGCAAACTTCAGATTTTCCCACCAACTGTAGGACTCGATACTACCTGGAGGACTGTTGATCGTATCTATCATTCCTGTCTGTAAGGCGGTATAAACTTCTCCTGTAGGAAGCGAAACTCTATTAGCTCCTAACGCATCCCACATTGGTTCTTCACTCTTAAGTAACCTTCTAGCTTTTAATCCTTTCATTGCATCAACACCTGTGAGTTCTCTTTTACTACTAAAAGTCATCACAGGGCCAACAGGATTGTACATAATTAACTTAGTATTGGTCTTAGTTGTCACTTCATCCCAAATACTCTTACCCATTTCAGATTCTTGGAAAAACGCTCTTTGTTGATCATAAGAATTAAATAATCCTGGGTACGATGCTACATTGAAGTTTTTATTTATAGATGGGAAGCTGACGACGCCAACTACACCGCCAAGCTCCACAGCCCCTGATGTTATTGCACCCATTACTTCACGGATTCCAAATAATTGCTTGGAGGGGTAAAACTCTATCCGTAGTCTGCCTTCAGATCTCTTAGTCACCTCATCCGCAAACATTTGCGCATGAATTGCACTTTGGTGCGTGGGGCCCCAATGGCCTGACATTCTAGCAACTATTTCTTCTGCCACTACGGAGGTTGATAAGGAGGCAAAAACTCCTATTGAGGCAATCAAACCAGCTGCTTTTCTTAAATTAATTTTTAACATTCTTTTTACTCCTTGTTGGTTTACTTTATATCTACCGATGGGGTCAGCCTATTGGCTTCCACCTAATAATTATTTTTATGGATGTATATTCGCATTCCTGAATGTCCCTATTAAATCACTATACATTCAAGTTCTTTAAAATTACCAATAGAGATAGTTCAGTCATTCATTCAGAAAAACTATGAATCTTTTTCTTCTTTTTCGAACTTAAGTAGATCAGGGGCAGCTGTCCTGTCTAGTGGATATAAAATTCAAACCAACTAGGGCAAGCCGGGGTAGGATACTTAGGCCTTATTATTTATACTTTAGAGTTTGGGTTTTCAATGGTATTTTGTGGAAATTGGAATGAGCTTTGGCACAAGCCACTTCATTGACTAAGCTGCAACATTATTAATACAAAGACTGCAACGAGATACATTTATGAGCGGAATTATTTGGGGCTTACTAGCGGCAGTGTTTATTGGTGTGTCTGATGCCGTAGCCCGATCCACGACTCAAAAAGTGTCGATTAGCATTTTAATTTTAGCAGTGATGGGCCTGTCTACTTTGGGTTTGAGTGTTTTATTTATTTTTACTGACGACTGGCCCCGCTGGCATGCCTACGCTTGGGCCTTATCAGCAGCTTCTGGGGCACTAAACCTTGTCGCGCTAATATTCCTATACAAAGCCCTTGAACGCGGCCCTGTGGCGGTTGCTTCCCCAGCAGCTTCAAGTTTTACAGTGATGTTGGTAGCGATGAATGCGCTCACAGGCCAACCCTTTAGCTTGACCCAGGGACTGGCAGTTGCACTGGTATTTGGTGGTGTAATTATGTTGTCTCGGCCTTCTAAAAACCCAGCCAGCGAGCCAAACTATGACGCAGCCTGGCTTCGCACTACTGCGTTATTGGGTCTAGCAACGGCATTTACTGTGTCGTTACGTATGTTTTTTGCTCAAGAAGCCAGCGCCGAATTAGGCCCTCTGCCTGCATTATTTTTAAATCGTATGTTTGCCCTGATTAGTGTAATCATACTGGTGGCTTGGCAGCTACAAAAAGGCCAAAAACTCAACACACCTAAAGGCAAAATAGTGACTTTAGTATTTGCCCAAGCTACCTTAGAAGTCGCTGCTCTTTGGGCTTTTCTTATGGGCTCTCAGGGTGATGGCCGCATTGCAGCTAGCATTGGTTTTGCAGCTTTTGCAGCCATTGCAACTATTACCGCCTGGCTGTGGCTGGGCGAAAAAGTTGCCCCTCAACGTTGGCTTTGGATCATAGTTATTAGTTTAGGAATTATTTTAGCCAGCTCATAATCGTCCACTTCCACTCCAGCTACCCAGACAAGACCCATTAACTATGATGTAAGTTAGTCTTTGTCTACATAGACCCAATACTTCTTTAGTAGCAGAATACACCCTGCTGAAGTGAAAATTTCTCTGAATTGAGCCAAGCTGCCCTCGTTCGTGATTCAATCACATGGATGACATCATCAACCTATACCTAAATAGTTTATCGTAGAAGCATTTTTCTTCTCAAAGCGCCTTTTTTTACCAAATGTTGGAAGTACCACGCCTTTTTATCTGTTGAGTTATATCTGTAAAATACTATTTTAAGGATGACACGTAAAATTAATACAACAGTTAAAACAACACTTAAAAATATAAGCAGATAGCTCTTTTTTAATCAGTTAAAGCACTAAATTAAGGGAGAACTAAGAGGTAGCCCAGCATCTGGTGTGAAGCCATACAACTCAACATCTGGTAGCGCTTTAGCAACAACATTTCTGGCAGCGATAAGCCTATCAAAATCAATGCCTGTTTTTAGCCCCATGGCCTCTAGCAAGAAAACCAGATCCTCAGTAACTATATTACCGCTGGCACCTGGCGCTGCGGGACATCCACCAATACCACCCATTGATGAGTCGATGGTGGTTATGCCTACTTCTACCGCAGCTAGGACATTTGCTAGTCCTTGCCCACGGGTATTGTGCAGATGAATCCCTGTTAGATGTTCTCGACCAATAGCACTCCACACCTTGCCTATTAAACGCTTAACCTGCACAGGATTGGCATATCCAGTCGTATCAGAAAGGCCCACTTCATTGCATCCTGCCTCCATTAAGGCAACTGCTAATTCCTCTACTCGATCTTCTGAAACACGGCCTTCTATGGTGCAGCCGAAGGCAGTTGAAAGCGCACCTTCAATGGTAGGCCTTTTCTTAATAGGCAACTGCCTAATGAGCTCGACTATGCTTTTCACTTCGTCTAGCATCTGTACATGGGTTCGATTAACATTGCGCAGGCTGTGAGTCTCACTCACTGATATGGGGATGGTAAGCTTGTGGACCCCTGCCATTATTGCTTGCTCAGCTCCTTTTAAATTTGGTACTAAAACGGCCACTTTTAGGCCTTCAATAGTTCTGGCATACTGAGCGACTTCCATCATGTCCGCAAATTGTGGGAATATCCGTGCTGGAACAAACGATCCAACTTCTATTTCTGGAACGCCCGCTAAAGCCAAGGCTTTAATCCAGCGCTTTTTAGCCTCAGTAGGCATAATTTGACTGATACTTTGCAAGCCATCTCGCGGGCCAACTTCACTCACCTCGATGTCGATACCTGTCATATTGCTTTTCCTTTTTTAAGCACTTTTATTTCACTAGTCGTCAAACCAAGTTCACCCAGAATCTCATCGGTATGCTCCCCAAGCATTGGAGGAGGGGTATCTACGGAGGGTGTTTTTCCATCAAGTTTTATCCCCGTACGAGTCACTCGAATATCTCGATTTACGCCTGGCACGTCAGTGTAAGTAGCAACCATGCCCCGCTCTGCAATCTGTGGCTGTGCTAGCGCTTCTGCCACCGTTAAAATAGGGCCACAGGGAACTCCTACTTTATTAAGCAACACAGTCCACTCATCTGTAGTACCGTTCATAAGGGCTACATTGAGACACTCAGAAAGTTCACCGCGGTTTTCTAGACGTGCCTGCCGAGTCGCAAATTTAGGGTTTTCAAGTAACTCGTTTACACCTAACACCTCACAGGTTGCTTCAAACTGTTCCTGTTTATTGGCAGCAATGTTGATGAGTCCAGAACCAGTTCTAAAAGTCCCCGACGGACTACCCGTAAAATTTTCATTACCCATTGGTTGAGGTTGTTGATTTGCGTTGAAGTAATTTGAAATCGCAAAACCCATGGTGCTCATCACAGATTCCAGCATTGAAACGTCGATAAAGGTTCCGCGCTTACCATCTTTTTTTGCCAGTGCTGCTGAAATCGCAAAGGCTGCCGTCATTCCACCAATGGTGTCTGCTATGGGAAAACCAACCCTTAAAGGCGCTGTTTCTGCATCACCAGTGATGCTCATAGTGCCCGACATGCCTTGAATGATTTGATCATATGCTGGCCGACTCTTCAGCGGACCTTCCTGACCGAAACCAGATATTGCGCAATAAACTAAATCTGCGTTTAGTTCTTTGAGTGCGTCATATCCAACACCAAGACGATCCATCACGCCTGGTCTAAAATTCTCAACGATCACATCAGCGGTTTTAACAAGACGTTTAAATACAGCAACGCCCTCCGCCGATTTAAGATTAATGGTAATGGAGCGTTTACCCGAGTTTTGAGCAAGAAAAGTAGCCCCCATGAGTTTTTGATTAAGCTCAACATCTAAGCCTAATTGCCTGGCTAAATCGCCTCTATTGGGCACTTCAATCTTGATCACCTCGGCCCCAAGGTGGGCGAGTTGACAGCCGCAGAATGGCCCAGACAGAACGTTTGAGAGATCAAGTACACGATAGCCCTCTAAAGGTTTCATGAGCCCTCCTTTTTAGGCTTTAAGCGCTCACCATAGTTTGCATGAACAACTTTGCTATTGGTAAAAAACTCACGGCAATGACTACCCTTTTCAGGGGGGCCATATGATGAATTTTTACGCCCAGTAAATGGTGCATGAAAATCCATACCCGCAGTTGGAAGGTTAATCTGCACCATTCCTGCCTGTACATTGGTGGTAAAATGATCAATTATTTTGCGGTCATTGGAAACAATACCAGCTGACAAACCAAAATCGGAGTCGTTAGCTACCAACAGTGCTTCATCATAGTTACTGACAGATATGACTGAAGCAATTGGCCCAAATACCTCCTCACGACAAATTTGCATCTCGCGCGTAGCATGAGTAAAAAGAGCTGGCGATAGATACCACCCTGGCGTTGGCCGTTTAAGTTCTTCTCCACCTGTTAGAAGCCTAGCACCCTCGATCTTAGCGGTGCGGAGGTAGTCGAGGTTATTGTTCAACTGCGCCTCACTCACGACAGGGCCTATTTCTGTATCTGGATTACGGGCATCCCCAATTCTTAAACCTTGCATACGATGTAACATCGCAGCCACGAAAGCGTCATGAATGCCCTCAGTTACAATCAGACGAGATGACGCGGTGCATCGCTGGCCAGTTGAATAGAAAGAGCCATTAATGGCAAATTCAACAGCACTTTCAAGATCAGCATCATCAAGCACTATGAGTGGGTTCTGACCACCCATCTCCAGCTGCATCTTACCTCCACGGGCAAATGTGGTCGCACCAATCTTGCGTCCAACAGCGGTGGATCCAGTAAAGGTGACTCCTGCCACATCTGCATGTTCAACAAGTGCTGCACCCACTTCTGTGCCTTGCCCCATGACAAGATTGAATACACCCTCTGGAAGACCTGCGCGCGAAATAATCTCTGCCAGCGCCCAAGCAGAACCTGACACCAATTCGGCGGGTTTGAAAACCACGGTGTTGCCATAGGCCAGCGCTGGAGCAATTTTCCAGGCTGGAATCGCCAACGGAAAATTCCAGGGTGTTATTGCCGCAACGACGCCGATTGGTTCACGTCTAACCTCAAGTGATATGCCTGGCCGAAGAGAACGATAACCCTCTGTCTCTGAGCGATAAACCTCTGCTGCAAAAAACTTAAACAGACTACCGGCTCGATGAGCCTCTGCTACCGCTTCTTTGAGTGTTTTGCCCTCTTCACGGGCTAGAAGATCACCTAACTCATGCTGACGTTGAATAATTTCTGATCCAATGGCATCGAGTATCTCAAATCTTTCGCCAGAGGTGCTGTTTGACCAAACTGGCATCGCAGTGGCTGCTGCTGACACCGCATCTTGCACGTCATTACTAGAGGCGATGGCGTATCTTGCGATGACATCATTGGTGTCTGATGGATTAATATTTTCCATATATTCCGCGCTAGGACGCCATTCACCAGCAATGAAGTTATGTTTTATTGGCTGCTTGTTGGCCGTTCGAATGGTCATAGTAATTGCTCCAAAACAGGTCGCCACCCAATATCCTCATGTCGATGATTATAGGTATTTAAGTAAAAAAATTGGCCCGCCTGATAACCACGGCAACAGCGAGCAGTTTCCCGATTTGCATAGGGTGTTGAAGTCCAGCTCACCGCTCCAATCCAATTCCACAATTGATTATGGGGTGCTTGAAGCACCTTATCACTTAGCACTCCAGACCGATCATTAGGTGTTAGTGTTGGCAAGCCCTCTACTGGCTCTGCTCCTGAGACAAAACAATCCCACTCGTTATCAGTTGGATGGCCACCACTGAGTCCATCAGTGCCAAGCTGATAATCATTGCCTCCAGTCATCAATCGGCATGTGTACTTTGTTCCATCAATCACCACCTCAGCACCCTCTACATATCCTGCGTCAAATAAATCTTGCCAACTAACCCGAACAAGAATCATGCGATCACAAATATAAAGTCGACGAGTACTGTCTTCGATAACAATCCAGTTTAAAGTGTTATTAGGGTGGGCGGGAGTATCTCCCAAGTGCCAACGGCTCCAGTCTGGAGCAGGTTCAAACTCAGAAATATTACCGAGCTCCATACCTTTATAAGGCACTGGTAGTATAGAAAAATCAGTGACCCAGGGGCGCGATGGACGAGGTTGGGGTGCGCCGTCATGATAGAGTGCACCAAAAGATTTAATACCTTTAAATGTATTCATAATTAATTTGATTTACTAGTGTGAAACATATGTTTGCGAAGCGTGCGTAAGAGCAAATGTGCAGCCATTTGTTGGGTGCGTCCTGAAGGATCAAGCGGGGGGCAAGTCTCTACAATATCTAGCCCATCAAACGGTGCCTCCGAAAGAATATCTAGCATTTGGCAATATTGTCTTGGCGTAATTCCACTATGAACAACAGAACCTGTTCCAGGTAAATAACCGGCATCCATAGCATCAATGCAAAGCGAAACATAAAGGCTTTCGCACCCTCTTGTGGCATGCTTAATAGCCAGCTCCATGACTTTGGCAGCCCCAAGGCGATGCACATCTTGGGAAGAGAAAACCTTTCCTCCCATGCTTTTAATCAGCTCATACTCACCTCCATCAATCCAGCCTGATATGCCAATCCAAACCATATTGGGCTGAATAATATTAGAGAACTCAGAAATGCGTCGACCATTAGTGGCATGATTATGAGCGCCCCATGCGCCCAGGCGATTGGTGAAATCTAGGTGCCCATCAACCTGTATATAGCCAAACTTTCGATTTGGATCTCGATCTGAAAGGCCTCGTGAATACCCAAGGCATGCAGGATAACCATTATAATGATCTCCACCTAGCCCAAGAGGTATACCACCACCTGCTGTAATTGCTCGTGTCATTAAGGCAATAGACTCAGTGGTATCTTCCACACAATCTGGAAAAATATCAGCATCACCACAATCAACAATCCATTGATCTTGACGTTTTCGAAGCACATTTTTCAAAATAGGATCAAAAAATTCAGCTTCCTCATGCGAAATAGATTTTAATATTTCAGTAGTAGCCACTCTGAGTGCCTCTGGGCCAAAGCGAGTTCCAACCCGGCTAGAATGTGTCCAGTCAGATGGCATCCCCACAACCCCAAGCACCCCAGGCTGAACTTCTTCGGGAGATCCAAGTGGTGCACTAAAAAGAGAGTGGGCAACAGGGTTCATTTTTGGAAAATTTGACATAAGTTAGAGTTTGCCCCTTTTTTTAATTATCATTTGAGTTGACATCATTCATAAGGCCAAGACGCGAACAGATGTATCCAACGAGTGCAGTAACAATTAATCGTTGACCCGTTTTAACGACGCTTAGCCCGTTTATGGTAGGGTTATGGCCCGTTAAAATTAGGGTAGCTATCGGTGCGCTAGCCAGTGCCACTAAAACTCGCCTTAACAACTTTAGGCTCATTCCGTTAAATACGGGTTGGTCAGACATCCCATGAAGTTCTGAAGATACCGACGATATATCTAGGTTAATAATCACGGGTACATCTCGGTTCGATAAGGTGTGGCTTAAATCAGTAATCGCCTTAGAGCTCATGTCTTTAAGTTGGCTTGATGAAAGTATTTTTGCACCCGCACCTGAAAGCTCCATTAAAAATTCTACAGATGGATGCTCAGCGGGGGCCAGAATGCAAGTATCTGCCAACTTGACTGCGCCACTTGCCAAGAGAGAATGAAGCGGTGAAGAAGCCTGATGATCCAGCTTTGTATCCGAAGTTCCCGGAGTCTTTCCGCCAATTTGTATGTAAGCAACAGACTTTCCATTGGCAATAGCTCTGGAAACAGGGGCAATAATGCTACTGTCTCCACCCAGAACAATACTCGTGGCATTGCGATTATAAACTTGCGCAATAGTATGGTTGATAAGCTCTTCAGCTTTCGATCTGGTTTGGCCTAAAACTGGAATATCTCCAAGATCAAATAAGCGCTCATTGATTGATGACGTATCAAACACCTCTTGCTCGTCAATATTGATGGGATTACTAAATTGCGGGTTAGCATACCAACCAAAATAAACTGACGTTTCTCTGATTGATAAGGGCGAGAAACGGGCGCCAGATTGAAGGTTTTTACTCCCTTCAATGGGCACACCAATAACGGCTAATGTTCCTGCTGATAAGTCTTCAATCTTTGCCCTTACTGATCTCATAAAAGATAGATGGCCCGCCATGCGAGGTAATGGAGCATTTCTCAACGGCATAGGGCGCTCTCCTGAGACATTGTTTCAATCACACTTTTTACAATTTCGGCAACAGTGACACTAGCAGCGCTGCCAGAGATATCTAGGTCTGGAATATATCCAGTCACGTCGGCACCGATAATGGGTAGTTTTCCTAATTCAAGGATGAGTGCATTTAACTGCTTTGGTGTCAGTCCAGTTCCAGTGTATGCAGAGTTAGAACGAATGGACGGCAAGGCGAGAACATCGATATCTACACTAAGATAAAAACTAACATTTTTGTCTGGCAAGCCCTTTAGTATTTGTTCCGTTAGCCCGCTTAATGATGTTGACAGTTGTTGCGCTGAACGAACAAAACTACCAGCTAAATACTCAAATTCCTCTAGGGGGTTTGAATCGCTTACCCCTAAAAGCGTAATTGATTTTGAGCCACCACAGTGTTCGCCAAGTTGTCGTGTTGCACATGAACGACTCAGCGGGTTTTTTTGTGGATTTAAGATTTCTGCTGCATCCAAATTGCGTGAAATTCGGATAATGTTCAAATCATGATCTGGCCTTGCCTTTAATTGGCCAGAAACTAAGGCAGGAATAAGACTATAGTCTCCACCCAATGTCAGAAGTTTAGCGCCGGTTTGGTGAATTCTAAAACTTTGTTCTTTAAGAATTGATAGGGTTTTCTGAGGTTCAATAGGAAAAATATTGAGTTCGCCAACATCAATAGTATTATTAGCAGGAGCAATATTTGGTCTGTGGGTTAGCACAGGTAATGAGGCATACCTTAATTGCCGAGCAGCATATCTGGCGCCTGGCTCTCCTTCCGAAAAATGATCACAGAAGAGTCCTGCAACCGCTATTTTTCCTTCTGAAAGATCTTCAATATCACCAATAGGGGCGCCAAAAAAAGAGGGCACTGACAGCATTGAAACCGGCAAATCTGCAGAACTCATAAGGACATTTCCTCAAACAGCCGTTCACCCAGTACTGCTAGAAGCGCCTGCGCAGTGGCATATTGCGAATGGCCTCGAGCATCCAGTAAAGGGGCCACATTGGTTACACCAATGCCTACTAACTGTGATGCTACATTAGCTTTAGAAAGAATATCTGTAAGTTGTAATGGCGTTAGGCCACCTACATTAAGCCCTGGCGTCCCAGCTGCATAACCAGTATCCAAAACTCCAGCATCTATGACACATAAGATGTGTTTGTTTTGGAGGCCAAATTGTTGGATTGCATTAACAGCAACCTCTACACCTTGCTCATGAATAATTTCAGCAGCAATGACATTGCCCTGAATGTCTTCTATCCCTTTCCAGTTTTCATAAGGTTGAATACCATTAGCACCAATAACAAGCAGCGGATAGTTTTCAGGGTTAGTCCTAACCGTCATAAGTGATGACAGCGTTTTAGAGGCCAAACCATTGACTCTTGGTATATCCAATCGGTTTGATATAACGAGCAGCCCAAATTCACTAGTGGAGCTTTGCAGTCCAGCAATCAATCCCTCTAGAATGTGTCCGTCCCCTCCCAAAAGAACGGGCAATCCACCCTGCTCATGCACCCCCGCAGTGACCTGTTCAACTTGTTTTAAAGTATCTATTGTGACTTCAGTACAGTCAGCAAGGTCGCCTAAATCAAGGCCAATAACTTCACTTCTAAAGCGGGTAGCCTTTCCTGAATCAAGTGAGACAACTGTTTTGGATGGCGAGTTAAAATAACAACCCAAAGCACCTATTGTCGCGCGTCGTAGAGCCTTAGGGCCATTTGAACAGCCACTTCGTCGAGGTAAAGTGGAATCAGCAGGTACACCAAAAACAACAATACTGCCTTGAGAAACTTCTTCTATATTGGTTTCAGAAAATCCAGCATATGTGGTGCTAGCGGTTGTAGATTCACTCATAAGCTTAGTCATTAAATTTCAACCCAATAGTGAATAGCTGGAAAAAATATTCTTGATAACTTTTGGGAAATCATAATTGTTCCTTATTTTTTTGATTTCTATTAAAAATAGAAATCATAACTAAAGCGCTGATAGAGACAAAAATTAAGCAAGTTGATATTGCAGCAATTGTTGGATCAAGCTGATCACGCAATGAGTTAAACATGCGGCGAGTAATCGTAGCGTTGTCCCCACCCGAGACCAGCATCGAAATCACAACCTCGTCCAACGAGGTGATGAAGGCCAAAAAGGCCCCTGTCTGAATCGAAAATTTGACTTGCGGTACAGTGATTGTCCACAAGGCGTATGCTCTGGAAGCACCTAGACTGCGTGCAGCCAGTTCCTGATCGAAATCATAGTTCTGTAAACCCGACATCACGGTCACAATCACAAAAGGCAACGCCAGCGCCGTATGGGCGATCACAATTCCGGTAAGCGTATAATTGAGTCCCAGCTTGGCATAAAGGCTAAATACACCTACAGCAATCAGGATCACCGGTACAACAATGGGCATAATTACAAGGATCTGTGCAATATTACGGATCCGTGGGGCAGAACAATGTAGGCCATAAGCACAAAGTGAGCCTAAAGGTGTCGCAATCGCCGTGGTCATCACTGCCGCAATGAGTGACGTCTTGGTGGCGCTCATCCATTCTGGAGATGTGAAATAGGCTGCATACCAGCGAAACGAGAATGACGTTGGCGGGAACTCCAAAAATGAGGCCCCCGAAAACGACATTGGGATCACAATAAGTGTGGGTAGAATCAGAAAGAAAAGCACCGCGATGCCAACCACTGTTAGCCACAGCCCGTCTATTTTTCGTTGTCCAACTTGTTCCATTTCTAGTTCCTCAGCGCATGAATAGTTTGTCGAGGCCAAAGACACGGTTCATCAGCCAGATCATCACCAGTGCCAACAGCAGTAGGACAACGCCCAAAGCTGATGCTGCACCCCAATTGGAATAAATTGTTATGGTACTTTCTATGCGCTGGGCCAACATTTGTACCCGGCCACCGCCCAGCAAAGCGGGTGTAACGAAAAACCCAAGTGACAAGATGAAGACCAGCACGATGCCTGCGAAAAGGCCCGGTAGGGACATCGGAAAAAATACCCTCCAGAATGCCCCACGTGGGCTGGAGCCAAGCCCCACGGCAGCCCTAACTAAATCAGTGTCAATATTGCGCATGGTGGCATAGAGAGGCAAAATCAGAAACGGCAACATAATATGTACCATGCCAATGATTGATCCCGTAAGGTTGTGCGCGAGTTGTAGCGGCTCCTCAATTATACCAAGCGACATGAGCGACGAATTAATGATGCCATTACGCTGCAACAGAACTAGCCAGGCGTAGGTGCGCACCAGAACCGACGTCCAAAACGGAACCAACACGAAAATCATCAAAATAGCAGCCGTTCTGTCTTTCACCTTGGTCAACAAGTAACACAGCGGATAACCAAGAAGAATACAAATGACCGTCACAGCAATGCTGATCTGAAAGGTGACAACAAAGGTTCGACGATACAAAGCGCTTTCAAAAATACGAGCATAATTTTCTGTGCTCAACTCGCCCGCTGCATTATAAAATGAGAGCGAAGACAGCCAGAAAATCGGCAGAAATACGACAATTAAAATAGCAAGAACTGCAGGCATCGAAAGCCCCAAAAACGTCAAGCGTTCGCGGCGGTCTTCAGCTTTGAGTGTGCTAGCGTTGTGAAATGTTTTAGCTCCCGCATTGCCCTCAGAGATATTCATGACACATGTTCCGGTACGATGATCGTATCTTCTGGGTGCAGGGCCAGACCAATTTTCTCTCCCTTGGAAGGGAGCCCAGTCTGGCCAGCACGGTTAGCAGGTACGCGCACATTAATCATGCCCACACTGTTGTGTTCAACGATAACCAGCACGCTGTCACCCTGATAAATGATATCGTTGACCCGGCCAGAAAGGTCATTAGCTTCTTCAGGCACAGGGCCTGACATGACTTCCAGCAATTCAGGCCGGATCACTAAGCGATGCCCTCCACTGCCCGGGGCAATGGCTAAATCAGATTTCAGCACGCGCCCACCAAGTTGCGCCGTATCGTTGGCTACTGTCACCGGCAAGGAAATTGATTCCCCAATAAAGTCCGCCACAAAAAAACTATGAGGCTGACGATATAGTCGCTCAGGGGTATCGATCTGTTCGATGCGCCCATGATTGACTACCGCAATCCGGTCTGACATCGTCAGGGCTTCGCGCTGATCATGGGTCACATAAACAACGGTTGCATCTAATTTTTGATGAAGCGCCTTTAATTCAATCTGCATATGTTCGCGCAACTTTTTGTCAAGAGCAGATAAGGGTTCGTCCATGAGGATAATCTGTGGCTCAAATACCATCGCCCGGGCAAGGGCCACACGCTGCCTTTGGCCACCAGAGAGTTGGGTAATGCGCCGATCCCCATAACCACCAAGCTCTACAGTATCCAGCACCCGTTCGACACGCGTTTTTTGATCACTTTTGGAAACCCCACGAATTTTCAATGGATAGGCTACGTTTTCCGCCACCGTCATGAATGGAAACAGCGCATAGCTTTGAAAGACCATACCAAGGCCACGTTTGTGCGGCGGTGTCGCAATCATTTCTTGATCACCAAACCGGATCGACCCACCGTCAGGGCGCACAAAACCAGCGAGCGCCATCAGAAGTGTCGTCTTGCCTGAGCCTGATGGCCCAAGCAGGGTCAAGAACTCGCCAGCAGCAATATTTAGCGACACATCATCCAGCGCTTTGATTGGTCCATAGGCCTTGCAAAGGCTGGATATTTCGATGGGAAGAGATTGGGCGGTAGACGACATATGGGCTCCTAAACCTGACAAAAAAATTGGCGCAGTACAAATTGCACTACGCCAAAATAGATTACTACTATAGCTGGATTACTGCTGGATCAGGGTATCAAACTCTTCCGTTAGCTCACCCAACTGACCGATGTAAAAATTCGGATCGACCAGAAGTTGCTTGTCGTAGTTATTGGGGTGGGTGTTGACTAACAAAGCCTGCTCGCCCGAGATAATACCGGTATCAAACGCACCCGTATTTACAGGGCCTAGTGGCATCGTTACCGCCAGCCGCGCCTGCGCTTCAGCACTTAGCAATTCATTGATTAGACGCATCGCATTCTCAACATTTGGAGCACCTTTAGGCACTAACAAGCAATCAACGTCCATGGTACCGCCATCAAATGCATAAGCGACATCAATGCCAGATTTGATCACACTCTCCACACGGTTATGACCCATATGGATCACGTCCACTTCACCATCACGCAATAATTGTGCTGATTGCGAACCACCACGATACCAAACAGTGACTTCAGGTGCGATCTCTCCTAACTTGGCCCAAGCGCGTGCCATACCTTTATCTGTTGCCAAAGTGTCATAAACTTTTGCCATCGGCACACCATCAGCCATAAGGGCTGCCTCAAGGTTGTAGTTCACCTTGCCGTGCATGCCACGCTTACCGGGGAATTTTTCTAGATCCCAGAACTCTGCCCAGTTGGACGGACCATTGTCGCCAAAGGCATCCTTGCGATAGGCAATCACCTTGGTGAAGTTGATAAAGCCAATGTAGTTTTCGTGGATTAGTTCTTTGGGGATACCTGTTGTATCAACAATCGAATAATCAATTGGCTCAAGACTACCCTCACGACTAAGTGTTTCACACGAGGGTAAATCCTGCTCTGTTACATCCCAAGCAACAGCACCTGCTGTGATCTGTGCACGCACGTCTTGAATGCCGTTTGTCGTATCTTCCTTGACCGTTATATTTAGCTTGCTCGCTGCGGGTGCTAGCATTGATGAACGAATAGCATCCTGAAATGATCCACCCCATGATGCAAACGTCACACTATCTCCTGCTGCATTAGCAACATTGCCAACACCAATACCTAAGCCCATAGTAAGAGTTAAGGAAATAATTTTTGAATATTTTTTCATTTGTAAGCCCTTTATTTTATTTTAATTGCTTCATGACTTGAAACAAGCGTGTATTTCGCTCTATGAAACAATATTTCATTTTAGATATTTCCAATGAAAAGTCAAGCCTAAATTTAATAAAATGAAATTATGTTTCATTTTATATTACGTCTTTCTAAAATCATGTTAGAATTTTAGTAGGTTATAAATAGAGCTCTTCAATGATTGGATTTTCCCAAATGCCCAATAAAGAGCCTCTAAAAAGGATATGTAAATGACGAAGTCGACAGAAGGTTCCAAACCTATTAAAAGTGGGGTTGAGTCAGTGGAACGAGCTCTGCGTTTACTTGAGGCATTTAATATGGGGGATAACGGTCTGGCTCTTAAACAGCTTGCGCAAAGAACTGGCCTAGATAAAGCCACGATATTACGACTCAGTGTGTCACTTGAAAAGTTTGGTTACCTTACTCGTGATTATGAAGGTATTTTTCATCTTGGATCATCACTTTGGCGTCTTAGTTCAATTTACCGAGATAACCTTCAACTGGGAAATCTTATTCGACCAGCTCTGATTGCACTTGTTGAAAAAACAGAAGAAACTGCTGCATTTCACGTCTTGCGAGGCGATTCAGGTGTCGTTCTTTATTGCGAGAATTCTAAAAGACGGATGCGGTATCATATTGATGAAGGAGAAATAACTCCACTTAATGTGGGCTCTTCTGGAAAGGTTCTAGAGGCCTTTGTAAATCCTAAAACATCTCAGTCTAAAATAATTCAGAATCAGGGATACTACATTAGTCATGGCGAGCGTGACCCTGATATTGCAGGTATTACTGTGCCTATTTTGGGACGTGATCGTGAGCTTATTGGTGTAATCTCATTATCAGGGCTGACAAGTAGATTTACTGACGAGAATATTGAAAGCTTTCTAGAGGCTCTCATGTCTACCTCTAAACAAGTTTGCTTAGCTTTTGGAAGTAAGTAATATAATTTTAAATAGTTTTTATTTGCTATAAAGCCAACCGAGTTTTTCAATAATTTGAAGTGTTGTTTTGAAACTGGCAGTTTTAGTACCTTTAATGTAAATAGAAAGATTTCATTTTTGGTACGCAAATGGATACATATTCAGCTTAATAAATAACATTAGCCTTATGTCGCCTAGCATATAGATTTTAAGCAATTACTCTTAAAAGGAGTTTACCAACACAAAGTCAAACGTCCCCGTATGCTCTCGTAAAGGCTTAACACTCCGATATTCTTCACTTTGGTACCAACTTTTTGCATCTTCGATGCTGGGGAACTGAAAAATAACTGTACGATCTTTGTCATGTGATCCTTCCAAAACCTCACTCAAGCTACCCCCAAGCAAATAAGTGCCTTGGTAGCGCTCCAAAGAAGGCCCTGCAGCCTTTACATAATGTTCAAATGCATCCGCGTCTGTAAGCTTTGAGTGGACAATTAAAAAAGCTGGCATAGTGTTTTTCTCATGAGTTAATGGCCTTAGCCCTGTGCTTTGCAGATGTCATAACAAGGATCCATAGGCAAGAATAAGATTAAAATTACACAATTTTTCATTTAAAGTAAACGCGGATAAATGCATAACCTTGGCAGTAGTAGGCACTAAATAGCAAGTTCATGTTAAATAGGTCTCATTGGCGATTTGGACCATCTCGTCAAAAACACCAGGACCTGCTGCCACCACTCGGCCTCCATTTATAAGCATATCGTTAGCACTTTGATGTTCAACACAGCCGCCCGCCTCAGCGATCAAAAGCTGTCCTGCTAAACAATCCCATGCATTCATATGAGGTTCAGCGTAGCCAATCAAACGCCCTGCTGCCACATAAGATAACATCAATGCGCCGGATGCATTGCGATAAAATATGCCCCCACGATCCACTAACTTTTTAATATAAGATACTGTTAAATCCGTCGACGTGCGCCCATTCATGCCAATGCCTGTACTGCCAATACTCAAAGTCGTTGAAGGTGAAACCTGCATAGGTTTGTCATTTAAAAAAGCACCGGCACCCATTGCACCCCAAAACATTTCGTGATGACTAGGTTCATATACCACACCTAATTTGGTTTGATCATCGTGAACACAAGCAAGCACAACACACCATGATGGAATTGCTGTGAGAAAATTGGCTGTGCCATCTATAGGGTCTATGACCCAGGTGTAGCCAGAGGTGCCTGCAACATTGGCATGTTCCTCACCCACAATACCGTCATTTGGATAGCTTTGTGCAATGTGTTGACGTATAAAAACTTCCACTTCTAAATCGGCATTTGAAACGAGATCTTGGGCACCCTTTTGCTGGACAACTAGGTCACCAATGGATGCAAAAAAGACCATGGCTTTTTCACCTGCTTTTTTTGTTAACGTTTTTGCAAAATCAAGTCGTGTGTGAATCTCTAAATCAGCCATAAATGCCCCCTATCAACATTAATTTTAATACTTACCTATCAAACTTGTTCAATCACACATAACCGATGTGTATTGATAACGGCTTGACGAACCATTTGAATACGCATCCATCAGACACTATCCACTTTTTTCATCCAATCTCATTTAGACATAAACCAATTCAAAGCCCAAGTGCATTATAATCGATTTAACAAGTTTAACTTTTAAGACCGTTATGGTGACCCTTTGAAAGACTTTGACCCTAAGTATGAAAACCTGCCAGATTACATCCTCAAATGTACAGCGCAAATTTGGGAAGGCCGAGATATTGCTGCTCTTGACTGGCATTATAGTGAAAATTTGGTGGTAAGAACTCCTGCTGGCATTAGCCAAGGTAACAGCATAGGTAAAGCAAATACCATGGCAACGCTGACCGAGTTTCCAGATCGACAATTACTGGGGGAGGATGTGATCTGGTGTGGAGATGATGAACAGGGCTTTTTATCCTCTCATCGAATTGTGTCAACAGCCACTCATAGGGGTGGAGTCTTTGGCCCCACCACCGGCATTAAGGTTATTTTTCGAACCATTGCCGACACTTTTTGCCATGGCAATCGGGTATGGGACGAATGGCTAATCCGTGACAATGGCGCTATCGCCACACAACTTGGCCAAACTGCACAAGAGGCAGCCCAAGCTCTAATCGATTCAGGCGATTTAGCCTTTCCCCTGACCCCCAAGACTGACATTTTAGGACCCTATACTGGTGCAGGCAATAATAATGAGTGGGGTCAAAAACATGCAGAAATCTTGCAAAAAATCATGCTTACTGAGTTTGGTGTTATCGAAGACGCATATGATAGAGCATGTCATTTAGCCTACCCCTGCGGTGTTGAAGCACATGGAATTGATGCGGTGAAAGCATTCTTTATTGGCTTACGCAGTGCATTTCCTTATGCCGACTTTAAAATTGAACACCAGATTGGCCGCCATGATGCTATGTTCGGTCCGCGCAGTGCAATTCGTTGGTCTTTAACGGGAAAGCATGAAGGTTATGGTCGATACGGGGCGCCCACAGGTGCAGAGGTTCATGTCATGGGGGTAAGCCATGTTGAGTTTGGGCCATGGGGTCTGCGCAGGGAAACCACACTTATTGATGATATTGCCATTTGGAAACAAATTTTACTTCAAACCCAAGTGTAAGGCTGACTCAATGCAAGAAGAAGTTAAACCACTAAGCGTTGGATAAAAGCTCACTAATACAATTGAAGACGCTAGACAAGCTGTTGTGAGTTAACCCTAGTTATAGTATGTTCAAGGGGATGAACAACGCAGGTTTTCCTAAGTGACTTCGAGTTATAGGTCGAGGGTATGAGCATGACAAAAATGATTTTTGAATGGGGTGAGAAGTCAATTCTTCTTGTTATCGGTGCTGGGGCCTTCGCAGCGGCATTGATCGAAATATACACTGCAATTATTGATTATGACCTGCAGATAGAAAAGCTATTCACGCTTTTTATCTACGCTGAGATCATCGGCATGGTTGGTGCTTATACGAGTTCTTCAAGAATACCTGTCACCCTGCCTATTATCATTGCAATAACCGCCCTGTGCCGTTTGATTGTTATGCACGGCAAGGATATGGATGCGATGGTTCTTATGGGTGAGTCAGGTTCTGTGTTGTTATTAGCAGGGGCGGCGTACATCATGAGTCTTAAAGGAAAACTAAGCCTGGAAAAAAGGAAACTTCATTGACGCCAAAAAAATTAGGCTCAAGGTAGCGCAGGCAACACACTCAATACAATTCAAAAAATTGGGGGGTCAAATTGTCTATGTATACCGAAATGATCAAGCAGAAACATTTTATGGTCGTTAAGTCATAAAGCGTTTTTGGTTTTTGTGCAGTATCAAAATATGTATGATTAAGCGAGCGCCAACAAAGCTGAGTCTTTTTGGTTTAGGCTAAAGGAGTGGGTTAACATGTGTGGTCGCCTCAACGTATCTGAGAATCCTTACATTCAAGCCCTAATGAAAGACCTCGGCATGCCCGTGTTGCCTGAGTTTGAGCCACGATGGAACGTGGCACCTGGAACGTTAATCAATGTCATCACTCAAAAGCAAACCACTCAGGTGCGCTGGGGTATCGACTTTAATGGTTTTTCCCACCCCAACTCTCGTGCCAGCACAATCATTAAACGACCCGAGCTAAGAGACTGGCTAGCGCGTTATAAATGTCTGGTGCCCGTTAATGGGTTTTATGAATGGCCTGATACCAAGCTATATCCCCAATGGCGTGGGCGTGACACCCGATTTCACATATCAACACCCCAAGGTGCAATGTTCTTGGCGGCATTTGCTAAACCCACCGATGCAGGCTGGCAGGCCAATATCATCACCACTGGCCCTACTGTGGAAATGGCAGAGTTCCATCATCGGTCACCTGTAATATTAGACCCCAGCCAAGCCAAACAATGGTTGAAGCTCTCAGACTCACAAGCCCTGTTAGACATGTGCCAACCATACACAGGCGCCTTAAAAATTTATGAGTGCTCATCATTTGTCGATAACGCTCGGCACGAAGGTGAGCAATGTCTGGCCCCTGCAGGCAAATATGCCGATCAAATTAGTTTGATATAGACCAAAGTGTTGATTGGGTGGTGATAATTTTCCCGTTGCTAGTTTCAATACAAACCATCTGTCTCTCTGGGATGCGATTGCCCTAATTCAATCAGCGTTATCTAGGCTTAAACAAGCCAAAATTTAAGCCTCTTATCTCCTTGGATATAGAGCAAGATGATTTGATATCATCTTTTTTAACGAAGCCATTTAGCCAATTGGTTGTGGCTTGAGGAAACAACTTTTCTGATCCAGGAGAGCATGATATTCTGAAAATTAGTTTATTGCATCGTCCTTAAGACTATAAAAGCAAACACAAAACATGATTCATGGCGCATAGGATTGATCCTCTGAGAAAACACCATGTTTTGCTCAAGGCGTTTGTTATTCTAGACCCTGTGGCCACCCAATTATTTGAGGTTTTGAACATTGACTAAACCCAAACTTCTTATCTTGTCACTGGGCGAATTAAGCACAGCACTGCTGGAATGTGTGGCGCGTTCAGACCTGTTCAGTAAGGTAGTGGTTGGTAGTCGAAGCAGGATAAAAGCCGTGCAGCGTGCCAATAACGCTATTATTGGCGCTGGAATTGAAGGGTATTATCCAATCATTGAGGCAGCGGAGTTTGATATTGATCAACCATCCTTCGTGCACAATTTGCGTCGGGTTAATCCTGACATCATTTTTAGCGCCCCATCCTTGATGCCCTGGTGGAAATTAGATGGATCAAATAAGCCCGCACTGCCCTTCGCTGGCTATATGTCACTGCATCTTTCTTTGATGGCCAAATTTAGGGATAAAATAGGCGAAGCAAATACTGGGGCGCTCTGGATAGGTGCGTCTTACCCAGACGTGATTAACCCAGTACTCAATAGATCTGGATTTGGTCCAGATTGTGGCATCGGCAATGTTCAAGAACCCATTCCAAAGATAAAAGCGGGTGTGGCACGACATCTTGGCTGTGCACCGTCAGCAGTTTCTATTCATCTGGTGGCCCAACATGCCTTTGAATACTTCGTATTGAACGACAATGCTGGCCAAGAGCTGCCACCCTATTTGCTAAAGGCAACAGTGAACGGCCAAGATCACACAGCGCTTGCCAACAAAGTTTTACGCGAACCCTTTGGGTTTCCTTACGATCTGCACTTCAATCGTGTTACGGCTTCGGCTGGCCTTATGGCACTTCGGGCGCTTACCTCTTCAACTGATGTCGATATTCACTTGCCGGGAGTCAAAGACTTGGTTGGGGGCTACCCTGTCACAGTCAGCCGTTCAAAAATAGAAATATCTTTGCCACCAGAATGGTCGCTAGAGCAAGCACTTGAGGCCAACACCCAGTCGTTAAAATGGGACGGAATCCAACTCATAGAAAATAATGGAACAGTTGTTTTCACTGAAGCAACACAACAGGCTTTTCACAAGTTGCTTGGCAAGTCATTCGAACGTTTGAGTATGTCAAATGTTGATGCTCAAGCTAATGCCATTCTGGCGGCTCACTAAACCCTGACCAAGCAATGCAAACAAAGTAGGTAACAAAAATGCAAATGACTGAATCTGAAAAATTCTTCCAACGTGCAATGAAGGTGCTTGTTGAGGGCTGCAGTTCAGCTTCTCGCGGGCCAATGAACTATAAACCTTACCCACCCTACATGCGTGAGGGAAAAGGAGCACGTATTTGGGATGTGGACGGCAACGAATTTATTGACTGGCAGCTATCTTTCGGGTGCCTACCGCTAGGCCATGCACACCCCAAGATTGTCGAAATCGTTCAGGAGAAAGTTGCGGGTGGTACCCATTTTGCTACCGCTCTAGAGGTTGAGGTGGAAACCGCCGAGTTAATGGTAAATATGCTGCCCCATGTCGACAAGGTTCGGTTTGCCAATACTGGAACTGAAGCCTGCATGACTGCCGTGCGTATGGCCCGCGGTATCACAGGCAAGCGCAAGGTACTCAAATTTGAGGGTCATTATCATGGCTGGTACGATGGCCTGCTGGTCAGCACTAACCCTCAACCAGTAACAACATTGGGCCATCCAAATGATCCAGTGCGCATTCCCGACAGTTCAGGCCTCACACCAGGCTCGATTGAAGACACGCTAGTCTGTGTCTGGAACGATGAAGAAGCACTGGAACGGGTGTTAGAAGTGCATGGCCGCGAAATTGCCTGTTTAGTCATGGAGGGTGTCATGTCCAATATGGGGGTAATTCCACCCAAACCGGGCTATCTGAAGCGGGCCCAAGAACTGTGCCGCGCTTATAAAGTGCTGTTCTACCTTGATGAAACTGTGACTGGCTTTCGAGTTGCTCCAGGTGGTGCTGCTGAACTGTATGGCCTACAACCAGACATCGTCACCTACGGCAAGGCCCTAGGGCAAGGTTTTCCAGTGGCTGCCATTGCGGGCCCTGATCACATCATGGAAAGCATTGAATACGGTAAGGTATTACATTATGGCAGCCATAATGCTCCGCGTTTGGGCCTCTATGCGGCCAAGACTATGCTGGAAGAAATGAGCAAAGACAATTTTGCTAATTTCAAAAAGATCAGCGACATCGGTGAGCAAATGACGCGCAGACTCAATTTGGTAGCCAAAGAAACAGGCCAAAATATGGTCGTGCAAAACGTTGGTTCTATGTTCCACCCAGTGTTTACTGATCTTGATGCAATTACTGGGTATCGTGATTTCTGCGGCACGGTTGATCTTGCTAAATATGGCGTATTTTCCCAGTTAATGCGTGATCAGGGCATATTCTTTAGCGGCAACAAAATTCTGCACAATCTAAGTTGTACAGAACATACGCAGAGTGACATCGATGTCTCAATTGAAGCAGCCGGAAAGGCTCTGGAACAAATGGCGAAATAGAACCCTAATCAAGGCACCTTGCAAAAGGCGTCTTTCGCTTGAGCTAATTGGGTTGAAATAAATGGGGGCAACCCGACCAAACGCTTTATTATTCCCTTAAAGGAACCTTATAAATTACCACTAGAAAGTATAAGGATAGACGATAAGTGAGTTTTTACTGTTCTGAGCATTAGCAAAGCACACGAATCTGCACTATGACCTTTACCTAGCAGCAATGTGGGCCATGCCCAGTAATCGAGGTATCTTCGACTGATCAGGCTAAAGATCTTTGTGCGAAGCTAGGTATTGATTCAAAGATATGTAGACCCTAAAGCTAGGGTCTTTATTTGGAACGTGCAAACATTAAGACCTTACGGACTGATATTTGTTATAGGCCATTTTGAGTAGGGGCAAAAACAATAGCACTAAGGCCACCACCATGATTGGACCTGCGTATGCCCGATTAAAAAAGATAGAGAAAGAACCATCACTAATAATAAGAGATTGGCGCAGAGCAGGCTCAGCTAATGGCCCAAGTACAATCGCAAGCACTGCAGGTGCCAGTGGATAGTCAAGTTTGCGCATCAAATAACCCACAATACCAAAAGCTAACATTAACCAGACGTCGTGCATGTCTTGGGTAGGTGCGTAGCCACCAATGAGGCATAACACAAAAATGACAGGCGCTAGTATGGTAAATGGTGTTTTTAATATCTTTATAAACACAGGAATGAAGGCAATGTTAATTAAAAGAGCAAACACATTGGCAGCATACAATGAGGCGATGAGTCCCCACACAAAATCACCGTGATCTACAAATAATCTAGGACCTGGTTCAAGACCCCAAATAACCATGCCCCCAAGAAGGATGGCTGTTGTAGGTGATCCAGGTATGCCCAGTGTCAGCATTGGCAGCATTGAGCCAGTACTTGCTGCATTATTTGCAGCCTCTGGTGCACAAACACCCTCTAAAGCGCCGTCACCAAACTTCTCAGGTTCTTTTGATATTTGTTTAGCTATGCCATAGGCCATCAATGAACCAGGTGTGGCGCCTGCTGCTGGCAGAATGCCAACAAAGTAACCCAAAAAGGATCCCATGATGGTGGCTTTCCAAGTTTTAGCCAAAAGTTTGATATTGGTAATGGTTCTTTTAACAGTCACATTGGCTTCTGACATCATACTTTTGCCACCACCAAGCACATGTTCCTCTACGGTCCAGAGCATTTCTCCAATGCCATAAATGCCAATCGCCAACACTAGAAAATTAACGCCGTGCATAAAGCCTATAATATCCCAAAGAACTAGGCGCGGTTCCCCTGAAATAATATCAAAGCCAACCGCACTCAATACGAGGCCAATGCAGATTGAAAATAACGTTTTAAACAGATCATCATTACCTAAACCAACAAAAGTGGCAAAGGCCAACATCATCAGGGCAAATTCTTCAGGTGCGCCAAACACTAAGGCCACATGTGCTAGTGGCGGGGCAAAAAAGGTAAACAGAATGACAGCGATGGTGCCACCAATAAAGGATGCAAATGCAGCCCCTGTTAAGGCTAAGTCTGCCAAGCCCTGTTTTGCTAGCGGTCGTCCATCAAAGGTCGTTGCCACGGCAGTAGATGCCCCAGGGATGCCCAGCATAATCGATGAAATCGCACCACCGTACATGGCGCCGTAATAAATAGCGGCTAAGAAGATGATCGCCCCAGTCGGGGGCACCAAAAAGGTTAACGGCAACAATATAGCGACACCGTTGACCGAACCTAGACCTGGCATGGCACCAATAAATAAACCCAGCGCACACCCACCAATAATCAGTAACAGATTTTGCAGTTGAAAAACAATCGTAAAACCATCTGCTAGCAGCCCTAAAATTTCTAACATTGTATTATCTCATTACTCTTGCACTTAACCATTTTAAAACTATAAAAACATCTTATATAAGGGTAGGAACAGCGGCTCTGTAATCCCTTTGGGTAGAATTATTTTGAGAGTAATCTCGAAAAAATAAAATATAATGATGGGAGTCACCACCGCAAAAGTGATGGAAAAAAGCCACCGATGTTTGCCTAAAACTTTTAAATAGAACAATAGAAAAAGTGGCAGAGCACCATAAATGCCAATGAACGAAAATAAGGCAACTGTGATAATAAGGGCAACTGCGACTGCACCAACCTCGATAAAGACATGAGATTGAATATACGTTTTCATGGAGTTTGCAATCTTGCCCTTCTTACGGAACCAGTTATAAATAATTCCAAAACAAGAAATCAGCATCACTGCTGAAAGCCAAAAGGGCCATGCACCTCCGCCGGGCCCCTCGTCCTCTACCCATCCAATTGGTAATTCCAAACTTTTATACATCAGATAGACGGAGAAGGCCCCCATCATTACAGCCATCAACAATTCAGCAGTGCGCACTGTCATGATGAAAATCTCCTCAATCTACCTGTAAGTTATAAAAAAGTTTACTTAATTGCTCCCATGTTTTTAAGCATCACTTCATGCACGTCACGCTCCTTCATCCAGTAACTCATTAACGCGTCACCTTGCAACAAGTCACCTTGTAAACTTTTCTTGGTGCGGTATTCTTGCCATTTCTTGGAATTGAAAACATCCTTGAAGAGTCCTTGGTAATATTCGGTAGCCTCCTGGCTCATGCCTGGCGCTCCAACAACTGTGCGTTGCATGTAATAAACATAGTCCTCACCAAGCTCCTTAAAGGTGGGCGCATTGGGGAATAATGGCAAACGCTCGTCAGTAAATGAAGCCAAAGCCTTAGTGGTGCCCGCCTCATAGAAGCCTAGCTGCTCAGACGGATTGTTAACGGTCGAGTCTGCATTTTTACCCGCTAATTCCTTAGCTACTTTGCCGCCTCCCTTGTAGGGGACATACTTCATTTGTAGACCATAGGCTCCGTTCAGGAAGTCAGTGAGTAAATTATCTTCTGAGTTTTTACCCGTTCCAGCCATAATCCAATCTTTGCCTTTGGCTTTTGCTGCCTTGGCAAAATCAGCCATGTTATTGATATCTTTACGATCTGAGTGCACCCACAACAAGAAAGTATCTTCTGCCATGCGAGCAATAGGCGTAAAATCCGCGATATCAACACCCAACTTTGGTTGGCGTAATGGTGTGGTATAAAAACTGTTCAAGGTAAACATAATGGTGTGATCATTACCTGACCTTCCATTGACGTGGACCAGCGCTTCAGCACCTGAGCCTCCCGCTTTATTGACAGGAGTAAAAGGCACAGGGGCCATTTCATTTTCTGCGATAATGCTTTGAATCAGACGCACTGCTTTATCGGCTCCACCCCCTTTGCCCGCCATAACGACAAACTCAACTGGTTTAACGGGTGTCCATCCAGCAATTGCTGATGGGGCAGAGACCGTTGCCATAATGCCTGCTATTGCTAAAAGTGTAATTTTCTTGACCACTTTGAAATCCTCCGAAATTTATTTTTATATATTCTATGGAGCAACCCTCGCTCGTAAAAAGAGTATATAGCGCAAAGACGCAAATCGTCAGGGCGTTCAAATCGGTGATGCTTAAATCAGTTTCATTAATTATTTGTAAAAATTTTACACAATTTTTTAAATCTCAACTACTTTGAAGAAAATTTATATGAAATACAGCTTGTTAGTTTTTTGTAATCTATGCAAAAAAAAAGATGTCATCAATTATTCTGCCAAATATGAGTCATTTTTTGTGTCTCTAAGCGCGTATTTAAGGTCGCACTTTGAATAGTTTAGGGGGATGCAGTTTGGGTACTCAACGCATCCTTTTAAGAAACTTATTTCCTATGCTAATCAAAATTTCCTAAGACTATGCCTTAGTGCACTATGCTACTAATTAGATGTGGCACAAAATATTTGGGATTTAACTATTAAAGGGCTAAAAGGTGTACTGAATTTAAATAGATTTGGAATGATATTGGCGAGTTAAGTCTTAACTTTCCAACGGTTAAGACCCATTGACTATAATCTCAATTGGGGGCAAAAGTATTTTCTAGCACCCCAATACCGTCAATGATAACCTCGATTTTGGTATTACTTTTCATTGGCATTGCACCTAATGAAGTACCACACGCAATCACATCACCAGGTTCCAGCGTCATGTCAGCTGACAAAAGACTGACCTGTTGGGCAGGTGAAAAAATCATATCAGCAACGGGGTAGTTTTGGCGTTCTCGACCATTAACGAGTGTTCTAACGACCAGTTGTTCGACCTTGTCCAAGGTCGAAATGCAAGGCCCTATGGCTCCAAAAGTGTCAAAACTTTTGGCCCTAGTCCATTGTGAAAAAGCCTCTTTTTCATGGATCAGTTGCATCGCAGTGACGTCATTGACGCAGGTGTAGCCAAAAATATACTCTTCAGCCTCAGAAACCTGGATGTCTTTCCCCTTTTTGCCAATCACAATACCCAGTTCTCCTTCATAAAAAATTCGCCCTGGGTAAGACGCTGGAGGCAGGATTGGTGCAGCATTGCCAATCACACAACTACTAGGCTTAAGAAAGTAATATGGCGCCTCTGGAATTTCATTACCCTGTTTTTCAGCTAAGGCATAAAAATTATTCCACAAAGCAATTATTTTAGCAGGATTACAAGGCGCTAACAGAGTGACTTCATCGAGTGACCACGTCTTACCTGATGGCTCATTTGCATTAAACATATTACCTTGGTATCCGGTGATATGGGTCTGCTCTATTTTACCAAAATGAATATTACCACCGTGTTCAAATCTTACCCATTTATTCATTATTTTACTTCCATGCTTTGGATGAGTGTCTTATCTGCGCACTGTATCATATCGTATCGTATTCTTTTACTCATCATTAAAGATTCTAAATGCTCTCATTCTAGGTCTATGAATAATGATGAACACTGACTTTCTAATAACAACCTGCAATGCGACCACGTTGCTGAACTATGGGTAAAACTGTGTCGATTGTGGGCGTTTTAACGCCTGTAATACGGCCTAATTCTTGTACAGCAGTCACTAGCGCATCAATTTCCATCGGTCGCCCTAAAGTCAAATCCTGCAACATTGATGTTGTATGGGCGCCAACACCCGCAGCTCCAGCAATGCGTTTGTCAACATCGATAGCGAAGCGAACCCCTAATTTCTCTCCAATGGCTTGAGCTTCAAGCATCATGTTTCTTGCCACCATTCGCGTTCCAGGATCGGTTGCCACAACATCTAGGGTAGCGTTTGTGAGCGCGCTAATTGGGTTAAAGCATAAATTTCCCCATAACTTTACCCAAATTTCATCTCGAATATTTCTAACTGGTGCTTTGAAACCTGCATTAATCATCACTTGTGATAACGCACGCACGCGCTCAGTTTTTTCCCCCGAGGATTCTCCCAAAGTAAATCGGTTACCATCGATATGACGAACGACTCCAGGTTCTAATATTTCACAAGCAGGATAGACCACACAGCCGATTGCTCGTTCTGGCCCAATACCGTCCCACTGTTTTCCACCTGGGTCTACACTCTCAATTTTGTGGTTTTCCCAGGTACCATCAAACTTGTAGAAATACCACCAGGGCACCCCATTTACTGCAGTCACAACCGCTGTATTTTTACCCAACAAAGGTTGCATTGCATCAACGACATTGGGCACTGAATGCGCCTTTAGTGAGACGATAACAAAATCTTGCGCACCTATATCCGCCGGATTATCAGTGGCAAATGGGTGCGTCACAATACGCTCACCGTTCATCTCCAAGGCCAGCCCATTAGCCTTAATTGCTGCCAAATGCGGGCCCCGCGCGATGACAGAAACCTCTTCACCCGCCTGAGCTAATAATGCTGCGATATATCCGCCGATAGCACCGGCACCATAAATTGTAATTTTCATCTTATGTTTTATCCAGCTAAACCCAGTTTCTCAGCAAGTCCAATACGTTGTAATTTTCCTGTTGCTCCCTTTGGAATCTCATCCAGAATAAGCACTTTTCGAGGCACTTTAAAATCAGCCAAATGCAGTGCCGTAAAAGTTCTAATGTCCTTTTCATCAGCTGTCATGCCCTCCTTCAAAACTACGGCAGCAGCGACTTCTTCCCCTAATTTTGGATGGGGCATCGCAAAGGTGACACATTGCTGAATCGCTGGATGATCCATTAACACTTCATCCACCTCACGGGGTGAAATCTTCTCACCACCTCGGTTTATAATTTCCTTCAATCGACCCGTGATGGAGACATAACCTTCTGCATCAAGGACGCCTTGATCACCCGTTCGGAACCAACCATTAGTAAAGTTTTCTTCATTGGCCTTGGGGTTGTTTTCATAGCCTTTGGTTACGTTTTGGCCACGAATAACGATTTCACCCACTTCTCCATTTTTGAGTATCTCACCTTCTAAACTCATGATGCCCACTTCTGGACCAGCTGCAATACCCACAGTACCTGCTTTTCTCACTGCAGGCGGCAACGGGTTACTAGCCATTTGATGAGCAGCTTCGGTCATGCCATAAGCTTCAATGACTGGCGCAGCGAATGTATTTTCCAATTCGGCCATAACCTGAGGCGGCAATGATGAAGATGAAGAGCGAATAAAACGCAACGGCACCGCATCAATAATATCTTTGCTTCGAGCAGCCCGAGTAAGTATTGCTTGGTGCATGGTTGGAACGGCAGAATACCAAGTTGGTTTTGAATCATCCATCCAGCTAAAATACTTCAAGGCATTGAATCCAGGCGTACAGTAAATGCTGGCGCCAGCTCTTAACGAAGATAAAACAGTTGCGATAAGTCCATGAATATGGAACAGAGGCATGATATTTAGGCAACGATCCCCAGGCACCAATGACAGGGTGTTCATGATATTTTCAGCCGAGCTAGTCACATTAATGTGGCTAAGGGGCACTATCTTGGGTCGTGAAGTTGTGCCTGACGTATGCAGTATCAGTGCAATATCGTTTTCATCGACGGCGTCATGGCTAGCTGAAGCGATTGGCGCAGTCGTCTCAAAGGTTAGATCAAAGTCACCCGCAGCATGACTGCTATCAATGACTAAATTAATCAGGGGAATGCCCAACTTTTGAGCGGCCGCGACCGCAGGTGAAGCACTACCTGCCTCAACAACCAAAGCTTTGGCTTTTAAATCATCTAAATAAAACTCAAACTCCTCTTGGCGATACGCGGGGTTTAATGGTGCCGTTGTCGATGCGCCTGAGATAGTGACAAATGCTGTGGCCATTTCAGGGCCATTTGGCAAGACGATAGCCACTCTGTCTTTTTTTGTGATACCCGCTTGGCTCAAGGATTGCTGGGTACGTTTTGATAATGAGCGGATGGCCGCATAGCTCAATGGAGAGCGACCAGGGGCTTTAATCGCAATAGCGTCGTCATGACCGATATTGAGTAACTCAGAGGTAGTATTTACAGACACAATAAACATCTCCAAAAGGGAGTTAAGGTAAATCCGTTCGCTTTAGTCATGCTTTTTCATGGGCATTTTGAGTGCATACGGCCAAATAGATTAGCAAAATTCTACCTTATAAGTTAAAAAAAACTTAGTCGTTAAAGTATTCTGCTTTATTTTGTGTCACCGCATGCAAGTTACAGGTCGTTCCTTGAATGATATTTATACAATCAATAATTTTCCATTGTCATTTGTGGATTGGGCCAAGGCACAAGATGGGTTTAATGATTAATTCTATTGAGGCATCAGCTCAAATTTATTGCACTTGGTTAAAAATCAAGTACTCAGTATGTCAAATGGCGCCCAGAGTTGCATTCGGTTTAGCGCTTTATAATAGCCAATGAATTTTAGTGAGGCTATGTGTTCAAACCATGACTGGGGTATGCGATACCCTCTAAATGACGACGCCAAATATCAGCAAGCAAGCCTGTGTCAATTAAATGGTTTAACGCTAAATCAAGTGCCTGTTTAAGTTGGCTTTGGTGTTTTAGCATGGCCCCACCCCATAAATTCGCTGTATTTATGGTAAACGCAAGTTTGTATCTAGGATCTTTGAGAAGTGCTCCAAATGCGGGTTCATCATCTACCACAGCATCAACGTCTGAGTTGCTCAATGCGTTTACCATGTCTACAAAGACATCGTCTGACTGACCTGAAAAAGCGATGGGTAAGCACCCTAGCCATGCTTCTGCCAATGTCATGTTGGTGCTACCCGCAATGGCGGCTACTTTTAAACCTTTTAAGTCTGCAGGTTTAGCTACCTGTGAATCGTCTCGCACTAATACAGATTCATCAAACGCAGCGTAAGGTCTGGAAAAGAGCAAGCGTTCTTTTCTGCCTTGGGTGATGGCACAACCACACCATATGGCATCTGCTTTATTGGCTAACAAGACTGTTTCGAATTCAGACCATCGGGTAAATAACCATTTGAGTTTTAAGCCCAATTGCTGAGCTAACATTTGAGCGACTTCAGGTTCATAACCAAAGCGCTCACCCTGAGCATTAGTGCTAAATAACGGCATTGCATCTAAGTCTGCACAAATTAATGTTAAGTATCCTTCGTTGACTGTGCGGATCACATTGGCTCCAGAGATACTAAATAATCATCGATGGTTTCAGTTCTGCTGCCATCTTCATGCCATAAAATAGGAAAATAGTTTTCATCTAAAAGGTTATCACCTAGGTGTTTGTAGCGGCTATAGATCGGACCTATACCCTTGTCAAATTTAGTGGGATCATATTCTGCATCACAGCGCATTAAATGCAGCACCAACGCTCGCCGAGGCGACGCCGTTTCATTAGCTCCAGAGCCATGCCAAGTCCAGCCATGATGTACAGACCCACCTCCAGCTTTTACCTCGACATACTCAATCTGAGGTTCCACACCTTGGTTTTGAGCAGCATGATGCATGGGCTTGCGATAATCTTCAGGCCCATGAAACTCACCAGAGGGTGTGCCTTTTTGCCATTGGTGTGAACCTCTAACAAATTCTAAAGTGCCGCCAGATTGAGTGGTATCGTCGAGGGCAATCCAGCAGGATATGAGGTCACTGGGGCTAAACCATGCCAGGTAGGCACTATCTTGATGGTAGCCCAAGGACCTGGCTCCTTGAGGTTTGGCGAGTAGATTATCGATCATAATTCTAACCCCAGGCCAGCCCGCAAGTTGCGCAACACTGCGACCTAAGGATTCACTCAGTACAACTTGTGCGATGGTGCGGTTAGCCTTCCAACCATTGCACACTTGACGCGTAAGACTTGGATCACCCGACTCATATTGCCAGTTGACTTCATCTGGTGTAATGCCGGTTTCAAAGGTTCCATTAAACACGTCATCAAAGGCCTGATGTAGCTTTAACAGTTGCTCAGGGGGCAATATTTTATCGACTACGAGGAAGCCTTGGTGTCTATAATCTTGCTTGTTTTGATCCGTTGGGGTGAATAACATAATGATTTTAATTCCACTCATACATACCTCATGAGTATACACACTAAAAAATAAACAGTTCAACCAACGAATAAATGGCATAGAATGAAGAACTGTAAAAGCCCCCCCACAAAGACCACCAAACCCATTCATTTAAAATGGTGTGCATTTGTCTTTTTAACAATCAGTATAATCACTATTTAGGCAACGACTGGACATCTCTTCAGCTTTAGATATTTGCGAAGCGGTCATGATGCCACCGAGTAAATGCTTAATTTTATCCCCTGAAGTTTTTTTGTTGTTGGCACTTAAATTACTCCACATATAAGCGCGCTCATAATCTGTGAGATCACCCTTACCTCTGGCATAAATAATCCCAAGGTTATATTGGGCAAAAGTATGCCCTTGCTCTGCGGCTAAAGTTAACCATTTCACTGCTGCCGCATTATTTGGTGCCACACCTTCACCATATTGATACATAAGCCCTGCATTAAACTGTGCCCCAGGTTCACCTTGCTCAGCTGCTAAGATATACCATTTGATGGCTGTTCTCTCGTTTTGGGTAACGCCTTGTCCTTTGCGATACATATGGCCAAGATTATATTGAGCCTCAGCATAACCTTGCTCAGCTACTGGAGTCCACACGGCTAGCGCCTGCTTAAAATCGCCCGCTAAATAAGCTTTAACCCCCTTAGAATAGCCCTTTGGTGGTGGCATGGGTGGTAGTATGGGTGCTGTCTTTAGAGCTGAATTAGAAGCTGAAATGGCAGATGCAGCATTAGTCACATCCGTGGCTTGGCTCGTCACTAGAGTAGTGCCTTGAAGATTATCTGATGTTGGTGCTGCACTAACTGTTGAAGCTAGGGCAGAAGCCGGTGCTGGGGCCAGAGCTGAAACCAGCGATGGCTTTTGTGTCATCGGTTTTGCAGTCGCACATGCCAGCAGTCCAAAAGCCAACACCATGGTCATGGTTAAGCGTTTAAAAAATCTGTCTAAATTC
>Ga0209196_1000387_pt1 | contig 35985 bp, 32 predicted proteins | sample COGITO_mtgs_1105_5_FD_184801 | JGI IMG/M metagenome (GOLD analysis project Ga0209196, IMG submission 184801) | Pelagic marine microbial communities from North Sea - COGITO_mtgs_110509 (SPAdes) (version 2) | ecosystem: Environmental > Aquatic > Marine > Epipelagic ... | reverse complement strand
ATTGCCTACAACCGCTATGCGGCACTAGTGGAAATGACTAATAGTAATTACGAGACCTTTGCGGAAGAATTCTCCAGTATTCTGCACCGTCAAGTACATGCCCACTGAGGCTTGCTAAGTGAAGAGTAAAAGAACCAAGCGAAAACTGGTAGCCGAGATCAATGTGGTTCCCTATATCGATGTGACACTGGTATTGCTGGTGGTATTTATGATTACCGCACCCCTGCTAATGCAGGGTGTGAAAGTTGAACTGCCGGATGCCAACTCAGCGCCGATGGATACCAAGGATCAAGAGCCTTTTATTGTCTCGATCAAAGCCGATGGCAGTTACTGGATCGATGTTAAAGGCGAAAATCAGGCCCAGAGTCTGGCGATTATTAAAGATCGCGTGGCGAAGATATTGCGCCAGACCTCCAAAACGCCAGTGCTGGTGTGGGGTGATAGCAGTGTTGATTACGGTGTTGTGGTCAACCTGATGAGTGAACTGCAGCTGGCCGGTGCGCCTTCGGTGGGGCTGGTGACGGAGCCGCCACAGAATTAATATGCGTAATTCCCTGAGTTACTCAGTCGCGATTTTGCTAAGCCTTGTGTTGCATATTGCGCTTGTGGGTGCACTTTTTGTCAACTGGCAGCCAGAGACTGAGCGGGTGATTATGCAGCCGCAATATATTGAGGCTAAGCTTGTTGAATTGGCGCCAAAGAAAAAAGCGTCAAAAGCCGTGCCAAAAAAGCCCAGAGTAGATTTGGCGAAGAAAAAACGCGATGAGAAAAAGCGCCTGGCAAAAATTGCCGCGCAGAAAAAAGCTGCAGAGAAGAAACGTCTCGAAGCGGAGCGTTTAAAGAGGGACGAGCAAGAGCGCCAAGAGCAGCAGCGACAGGAAGAGCTACGTCGTCAGCAACAGGAAGCTGAGCGTCAGCGCAAAGAATCAGAATTTGCCGAGGCACTGGCCGCCGAACAGGCGTTGATCAATGCCCGCGAAGATGAGCAGGCGGCCAATAGTTACCGCCAGTTGATCCAGCAGCGTCTGTCGGAGAACTGGAGTCGACCGCCGAGTGCGCGACTGGGTATGGAAACATTGATACGTATCCGTCTGGTGCCTACCGGCCGGGTTGTCGGGGTTACGGTTTTAAAGTCCAGCGGCGACAGTGCCTTTGATCGCTCCGTGGAGCAGGCGGCCCGCAAGGCCGAGCAGTTTGTGGAACTGCAGGCCATGGATCCGGCACTGTTTGAGAAAAAATTTCGCCAGGTTGATGTGGCGTTTAGCCCTGAAGATCTTCGCTTGTAAAAAAGCTTTTAGAAATTAGATTGACTGTCAAAAAAAGGAGATGTCTGTGAGTCAAAAAATATTCGCGCTGCTATTTTTGCTGCTATTCTCTTCAGCCAGTTACAGTGAACTGGTTATTCGGGTTACCCAGGGCAATGATAAGCCGACCAGAATCGCCATAGCGCCAATTGACCAAACCGGTATCCAGGCTGGCGAAGATATCAGTCGTATCGTTGAATCCGATCTACAGCGCAGCGGCCTGTTTGAAACTATAGAGCGCCGCGATATGCTCGCCTTTCCGGGCAGAGCTCAGGATGTCTATTACAGAGATTGGCGACTGCTCGGCACCGAGTACCTGGTTGCCGGTCAGCTGCGCTCAGTGGGTGGTGGTCGCTACCAGTTAGAATTTAGCCTGCTCAATGTCACCGCACAGAAGACCGAACTCACTCACAAGGTCAGTGGCTCGATTAACCAGATGCGCGATCTTGCCCATTTGGTCAGCGATAAAGTCTATGAGGAAATTACTGGTATTCGCGGTGCATTTTCTACCAGGCTCGCCTATGTCACTGCGATTCGTAAAAACAACAAATATACTTACAGGCTTAATGTGGCCGATGCCGACGGCGCCAGGGAAAAGCTAGTGCTGGAATCCGCTGAGCCGATTATGTCGCCCTCCTGGTCGGGGAATGGCAAAGAGCTCGCCTATGTCTCATTTGAAACCGGTCGTCCGGCGATTTTCCGCCAAAACCTGGTAACCGCAACGCGCCAGCAATTGACCAATTTTACCGGTCTTAACGGCGCACCATCCTGGTCGCCCGATGGTACTCAGATGGCCTTGGTACTTTCAAAAGATGGCAATCCGGAAATTTATCTGTTGGATCTGCAGACCAATAAATTCACTCGTCTGACCCGACATTTTGCCATTGATACAGAACCGACCTGGATGCCCGATGGTAAAAACCTGCTGTTTACCTCAGATCGAGGTGGAACACCGCAAATATATAAATTAAATATTGCAACCAAGCGCACGGAACGCCTAACATTCACCGGTAATTACAATGCTCGCCCAAGTCTGTCACCAGATGGGCGAACAATGGCTATGGTTCACCGGGATACAGACACTTTTCATATTGCCTCGTTTGATCTTAAAACCGGCAGGATGATTGAATTAACTGAGACACGACTGGATGAATCGCCAACAGTTGCGCCTAACGGGGCTATGCTTATGTATGCCACCAAGCAAGGCGATAGAGGAGTTCTTGCAGCTGTATCGCTGGATGCCGGGGTGCGTTACGTGCTGCCCTCGAGTATCGGTGATGTAAGAGAGCCTGCGTGGTCGCCATTTTTACGCTAAAATTTAATTTAAACCATTTTTATACAAACTATTTAAATTTAAGTTATTTATACCTAAACCAATTTATTTAAACTTATGCTCAACAGGAGTTAAACATGAAAGTAACATCTATCAAATCTGGTCTTAGTGCACTGTTCTTTGCGGCGCTTCTTGCAGGTTGTAGCAGTAACCCAGCTGTTGAAGAGCAGCCAACTTCAACTGATATCGAAGACACATCAGTACAGACTGGCCAGGTTGATACCTCAGAGATTGATGATGTGGCCGTTGAGACTGTAACCGCTGATACTATTTTCTATTTCGACTTCGATAAGGCGCTGCTTAAGCCTGAGTCACGTGCCGCACTGCTTGAGCATTCAGCGATGTTGCAGAGCAACCCTCGCAATGTGCGCCTTGAGGGTCATGCCGATGAGCGTGGTACTCGAGAGTACAATATGGCACTGGGCGAGCGACGAGCACAGGCAGTTAAAGAATTTTTGGTTCTACAGGGCGTATCACCAAGCCTGATCGAAGTGATCAGCTACGGTGAAGAGCGTGCAGCAGCTTACGGCAGTAATGAAGATGCCTGGGGCTTAAACCGTCGCGTTGAGCTAAAGTAAAACCTTTGCCCGGCTTGCCCGGCTTGTCAGCAAGCCAAGCTTAGTAGCAAGCTAGTAATAAGATAGAAACCCTGCGGCCAGAGTTAAATCGTTAGCTCTGGTTGTTGGTTTTTTTGTAGAATAAATAGGAATACTCTCGAATTTGTTCGAAACCTCTGGAATAGTTATGAAATCTGCTATCGTCTGTACTTCTTATGTGGTTCTCTCAATTGGACTGGCTTTGACTTCGGTCTCTGCACTTGCACAGAATCCCGCTCCGGTGGTTGATTTAAGCGCTGCAAGTTCATCGACACCTAAAGCTGTTAAAAAGCCCAATGCAACTGCCGGCGACAGTTACTATCAGTCGCAGATGTTGCAGAACGAAGTGCGTGAACTGCGTGGCATGGTTGAGCAGCTAAGTTATGAACTACAGCGCGTTAAACAGCGACAGATGGATGACTATCTGGATATTGACCGCAGGTTGAGTGCGGTGATATCTGGCGCAGCCTCAGGGGAATCGGCGACAGTTATTGAGGGGCAGGCGAGCACCGCTGTTACCGGCGAGCAACCCCTTGAGCCAGCTGAGGCGAGTGTCGCGACAGCCCCCACAACAGTTCAAACGATTCTACAGCGCAAAACTCAGACAGCAACAGAACTCGCAGCCAACAGCGAAGAGATTGCCGAGAACTACGCTCAGGCATCAAACTTACTGTTAAAGCAGCGGGATTTTAAAGGCGCTGTATTAGCCTTTAAGCAGCATATTACCGATTATCCAGCCAGCCCTTATATTGCCAATGCCCACTACTGGCTCGGCGAGATTTACCTTTTGCAGGGCCAGGATGAACTGGCGCGCCAGGCATTTACAATGGTTGTCGAGCAACATCCAACCCATGGCAAGGCACTGGATGCGAACTTTAAACTGGGCAAAATCTACTATCAGCTGGGTGAGACAGAACGTGCTCGCGAGCTACTGGAAGCTGCAGCAAAAGGTGCCGGCGGTGCTGCCAATAAGGCTCAGAGCTATTTAAAAAATAACTTTTAAGCCCTGCAAACCCTTTCTGAAAACTAAAAAAATAATTACATGTCTGAAACCGAACTGCGTATTACCGAAATTTTCCATTCCCTGCAGGGAGAAACCAGCACCACTGGTTTGCCCACGGTGTTTGTGCGCCTGACCGGTTGCCCACTGCGCTGTGGTTACTGCGATACCGCCTACGCCTTTGAGGGCGGCCATAAGATGGCTCTCAGTGAGATAATGGCAGCCGTGGCTGAATACGGCGCTAAATGCGTTACCGTCACCGGTGGCGAGCCTCTGGCTCAGCCACAGTGTATTGAACTTCTTGAGCAGCTCTGCGATCAGGGTTACCGAGTCTCTCTGGAGACCAGTGGTGCTATGCCGATTGCCGATGTCGACAAGCGGGTCTTTAAAATTGTCGATTTAAAAACCCCTGGCTCAGGAGAGGTTTCAAAAAACCTCTACGACAACGTCGACTACTTACTGCCTCATGATGAGGTTAAGTTTGTTATCTGTGATCGTCAGGACTATGACTGGACCTGCATGAAAGTCGATGAATTGGGTTTGAAGGACAGGGTAGCGGAGATATTGTTTTCGCCAAGTCAGGGGCAACTCCCCCCGAGGCAGCTTGCAGAGTGGATTTTAGACGATAAACTGAACATTCGAATGCAGCTGCAGACCCATAAATACATCTGGGGCGATCAGCCCGGTCACTAAGTATTAAAAGTGCTATAAATAGCGCCCGACAACAAAATCCTTGAACAGTAAGGCATCATTTAATATGTCAAAAAAAGCCGTAATCCTAGTCTCTGGAGGACTGGATTCAACAACCGTAGTTGCCATGGCAAAAAGCCAGGGCTTCGACTGCTACACCCTGAGTTTCGACTACGGACAGCGTCACCGCTCAGAACTCGAAGCTGCCCAGCGCGTCTCTGTGCATATGGCCGTGTGTGAGCACAAAGTCGTCAAGCTGGATCTGGGGACCATTGGTGGTTCAGCTCTGACCGATAAGAGCATTGATATCCCAGAAGAAGAGACCTCTGGTATACCGGTAACCTATGTTCCCGCCCGCAACACAGTATTTCTCTCTATCGCCCTGGGTTGGGCCGAAGTGCTCGGCGCCAATGATATTTTCCTCGGCGTAAATGCCGTCGATTACTCTGGATACCCGGATTGTCGACCGGAATATATCAGCGCTTTTGAAACCGTAGCTAACCTGGCGACCAAGTCTGGTGTTGAAGGCCAAAAGCTCAGTATTCACGCCCCACTAATTGATATGACCAAGGCTCAAATAGTGCATACAGGCATGGCTTTAGGTGTTGATTACAGCCAGACAGTTTCCTGTTATCAGGCTAATTCAGAAGGCCAAGCTTGCGGTAGATGTGAGAGCTGTAGATTACGCAAACAGGGCTTTGAACAAGCCGCTGTAAAAGACCCCACCAGATATCAAAATAACGCTTGAATTTTAGCTTCTGGTCAGTATGATACGCACCTCTTCTGAGGGCCGTTAGCTCAGCGGTAGAGCAGTTGGCTTTTAACCAATTGGTCGATGGTTCGAATCCATCACGGCCCACCAAACAAATAAAAAAGCCACCCATTGGGTGGCTTTTTTATTTGTCTGATGGTTTCGTCTGAAAAGAACCACTGAGGAAGCGTAAAGGCGTAAGGGGGTATAAAGGGGTCAGGTATAAAGGGGTCAGGTCTAGGTATAAAGGGGTCATATAAAGGGGTCAGGTCTTGCCTTTTGCTTTTGCAGCTCAGTATTAAATGTGGTTTAGTGAATAAGTATTTTGGATTAAAGATGACAAGGAGTGTTATCGATGGCTAGACCGCTTCGTATTGAATTTGAAGGTGCTTTGTACCATGTAACGTCGAGGGGTAACAAAAAAGAAGCTATTTATTTGAACGATATGGATAGATTGATTTTTTTGAAGGTGCTATCAGATGTATGTCAAAGATATAACTGGGTTTGCCATGCTTATTGTTTGATGACTAACCACTACCACTTATTGATTGAAACCCCTGACGCCAATTTGTCTGTAGGCATGCGTCACCTAAATGGCGTTTACACTCAAAAGTTTAATTTTCATCATGGCCGGGTAGGGCATGTTTACCAAGGGCGTTATAAAGGCATACTGGTTGAAAAAGAGGCGCATTTATTAGAACTTGCACGATATGTTGTATTAAATCCTGTTAGAGCAAGAATGGTGAGTGAAGCCGAAGATTGGCGGTGGAGTAGTTATCGTGCGACCAGTGGTATGGTTAAGTTGCCAGGGTTTTTATCGGTCGACTGGTTATTGTCAGTGTTTGGCGATAAACAAAGCAAGGCTATTAAAGCTTATCAGCGATTTGTGAATCAAGGTAAGGACTGTTCACCACCTTGGGAAGCATTACGACATCAAATGTATTTAGGGTCGAATCATTTTGTTGAGGAGATGTTAGGAAGGCTAGGTGAGGAACGATCTTTGTCAGAAATACCATCCGCGCAACGCAGGCCAGTCCCAAAATCATTAGTTTATTATGAGGCCAAGTCTTTGGATCGCGATTCAGCTATCGATCTGGCCTATAAGAGTGGTGGATACAGCATGAAAGATATAGGGGATTATTTTGGCCTTCATTATTCGAGAGTCAGTCGTATTATTAAGGCAAAATGCAAGACTTGACCCCTTCTATGAGACTTGACCCCTTCTATGGTCGTATTATTAAGGCAAAATGCAAGACTTGCCCCCTTCTATGTGACCCCTTCTATGAGGCAAAACGCAAGACTTGACCCCTTCTACTTGAGGCAAAACGCAAGACTTGACCCCTTCTACTGTTCTACCTCTATGTGCAATTAAAAGAATATTTGACTATCCATACCTGAATAGTCAAAAATGGCGCATAAACAGACTATATGTTGCCATAAGGAAGGGAATGAAATTTAATTTTTTTAAAAAGAAAGCTGCGCCTAGCGAAGGGAAAGAAATTCTTACTGTGATAGCTGAAACAGCGGATGATCGTTGCGCGAAGATCACCCAAACTTTAATCAGTCTTTCACATTTAAGAGCCGTCGAACACCTTCCTGAAGTGAGGCCGGAGCATCCATATACGCTTTAAGTAGCTCTTGTTGAGCGGGTGACATATTGCTGATGGTTTCATTTTCGTCGTAACATAAAAGATAGGTTGCTGAGCATTCCAAAGGTATAGCCAGCGCATTGGCAACTTCCAAGGGCAGCATGCGAATCCCCTGCTCGTAATTCCCAATCCTTGACGGGGAGTAAAGAGCTCCTGATGCATCAGACAATTCCTTAAGGGACATCCCTTTGCCTGTTCGTCGCTGCTTTAGTCTGGCACCTATTTTTTCTTTTAAATTCATAACTGCATTATTACTGACACCTAAATTATTTACAGACACGTATTGTGTGATTTGCTCGAATATAATGTGTTTTTTTACCGGTCATTTCTGCCTCAAACAGCAATAATTTATAGTAAAAATATAACTAAAGATATTTAATTGGCTTTTCTTGAACCTAATCGTTATCGTCCTGAAAAATAATTAAGATTTTGCTTCTGCAGAGGCCATGATGAAAATCCACCAAGTCTTCACCGCCAGCGAGTTACGCAACTTTACTTACCTTGTAGAATTGTCAGATGGCAGCGCCATTGCCATAGATCCCTGGGATGAGAGGGTGATCAATAAACTTCTCGATGATAACCAACTTAACCTCAAAGCCATTATCAATACCCACGAACACTGGGATCATATTCAAGGGAATCCAGCTTTAGTTGCCCAGCACGGCTGCGAAGTCTGGGCCCATGCCAATGGTCAGGGCAAGATTCCCGGCTTAAGCCGTATTCTGGAAGCTGGAGAAAAAATACCCCTTGATAGCGGCGTAGAGCTGCAAGTGCTGGACACCCCGGGCCATACCTTTGCCCATCTTTGCTTTCTGGTGCTCGACAAGTCTGAAGTCAAAGCCGTGTTTACCGGCGATACGCTGTTTAATGCCGGTGTCGGCCACTGTCGTAGTGGTGATGCCGAGGTGCTTTATCAAACGGTCTCTAAACAGTTTCACAGTCTGGCGGATAATGTGATTGTCTATCCCGGTCATGAGTATCTGGAAAATAATCTGCGTTTTACCCTTAGCCTGGAACCGGATAATCACAATGCTCAAATCTGGTTAGCGCGCGCTATGGAATCTGACCCAACGGTTACACCCATAACTACCTCTATTGGTGACGAGCGGCTGTTTAATAGCTTTTTCCGCCTTGATAGCCCGCAGATACGTGAGCGGCTCGATTGCCAGTCGGTATCAGAGGAGCAGGTATTTGTTGCTCTGCGCTCACTGCGTGATAACTGGTAGCTGCTGATTAGTTGCTTATTTCAGCAAGCTTATTGCGATCATCAGTGCAAAGCTAAAACTGACAATCAGACCGCAAAGGGGCACCCATAGGGGTACAGTGATGCCGATTAATGGCGGTCTCTCACTCTCACTAAACTTCAAGCGCAGCAGCGCAGCATTAACCAGTGTCGCAATAATTAAAATCATCAACGAAGTAGTTTCCGCCAAACCTTCAATATCAAAACTCAATGCTAAAAAACTCACCAGTAAAACTACACAAGCCGTGGCTTTAACCGGGGTCTGGGTCCGTGGGTTAATATCGCCCATAAACTGCAGCGCACTGGGCGTAAGAGCTTGACGGCTCATGCCGTATAAAACCCGCGATGCCATAATCATTTGAATTAAGCCACCGTTTAGAATTGCAAAAATTCCTATAAGACTGATCAGCGCCGGGTCGGAACCGGATTTAATCTGATATATATAGCTGAGCGGGGCTTTTTGCTGACCCAGTTCCAGGGGCGGGATGCTGAGCACTGCTACCAGGGCAACCAGAAAATAAATTAATGTGGTTATTACCAGGGTGATAATAATCGCCCGGGGCAATGTCTTCTCAACATCTTTAATCTCCTCGGCAACATTGACCATATCCTCAAAGCCGATAAAGGCATAAAAGGCCAAAAATGAACCGCTTAAAATCCCCAGCCAGATGGCGCCATCCAATCCGGGCATCAGTTCATGGCTGCGCACCGAAACGGTGGCAAATTCATCCCGGGCAACCCAGATAATTAATAGCAGGCCGCCTATTTCGATCAGGGTAATGATTGCCGCTGTACTGACTGACTGACCTATGCCCCAGGCGGCAAGCAGTCCCAGAGCTATGCTGATCACTACAATGGCAGTCCAGTCGGGAATGGGCAAAAAGGTTTGCAGATAGCCGACAAAACCATTGGCCAGTGCGGCGGCGGATACACAGCCATTGAGAATCACCAGAATACCAACAAATAGGGCCAGCTGTTTGTAGTTAAACGCTTCTTGGACATAGACCGCTTCACCGGCACTTTTCGGAAAGCGGCTGGAGAGTTCGGCAAAGGTCAGTGCGGTAAATGCCGACAACAGTGCTGCCGCGACAAATGAAATCGGCGCCATCATACCGGCACGCTCTGCGACTTTACCAACTAATACATAGATGCCACCGCCAATGGTTGTCCCCAGTCCATAGAGGGTGATTAATGGGAGATTTAGCGCGCGTTTAAGTTGGCGTTGGGGGTTGTCTGAGGTGTTTTCAGAGGAGTTATTCTGTGCGTTTTCTGTTGGTTGCATAGAATAAATAATAGACCAGGTTTTCCGGTGATTTGGCGATATACAGGATCTATGTCAGAGGGGGGCAATAAAAATATTTTTTTACAAGGGTAGGGCTTAAATAGCTTTTGGAGTCTTATTAAGTATACCGGCTGATTATTTTGTAAAAGTGTCGGGTTGGTTGACAGAAAGATGGAATCACGGAGCAACTACTAACGACAGGATGGTCGTTAGACAATGGATGTGCAGGAGACAAGGTGAGTCATAAACCGCAAAACCAAACCCTTAATCTAGAAGCTGGAAATCTAGAGCATGAGAATCTGGAATTGGAGAGGTTTATTTTGGAAATGACTGCTGCCGGTGCTGGCATCACAAACGCTGAGATTACTCAGCTCTACCAGGACACCTCCGACGAGTTGCGCCGCCTGTTGGTGCGCAAGCTGGGGGATGAAGAGGGCGCTGAGGCTCTGGCTCATGATGCCTACCAAAAACTTATTCGCATCAAACATAACCAGGATGTTGGGAATCTGCGTCGCTACCTGTTCAGTATGGCGGTGAGGTTGGCTCTAAATGTCTTGCGTAAACGCCAATTGGACAGTCAATACTACTGTAATTCTGAAAGTCTGCAGAAATTCTCGGGAGAGGATAGTTCTGCCTACAGGGTTTTGTTAGATGAGCTCAGGCAGGAGTCATTAAAAGAAAGCCTTTCTCAGTTACCGGAAAAAACCCGCTATATCTTCCTTTTGTACCATTTTAAGGGAATGTCCAAAACGAATATTGCCCATCTTCTTGAGGTCTCTGAGTCGGTTGTTGAGACCCATATTGACTGCGCACAGGATCAAACCGCCAAGGCGTTAACTGAATTTGCTTTGATGGATGTCTGAAAGTCACGATGCTGAAAAAATCAGGGCTGCTCTGGAAGAGCTTGAACCCTGGGCCGATAAGGAGATAAGCCACCTTGAGCGGCAATTTGAGGCGCGCAAAAGATCTGTTTATCTACCCAGAAAGATCCGCTGCCGAGTTAGTTTTGTAGCCGGTGTGTTAAGCGGTATGGTCATTGCGGCGATGCTGCTGTACTGGTTCTATCCGCAGTTTTGTAGTCAGCCATAAAAAAATGGAGGGGCTGAAACCCCTCCATTTTATCGATCAAAACCTACTAACTTCTAAGCTTTTTCTAGCTTTCATATTCGGTATTAACTACCACAATATCCACATCCAGAGCAGATATAACCCGTTCAGCAGTATTGCCTCGGCGAGTTTTAATCAGACCGGTTTGCCCCAGAGTACCCATAATAACCAGGTCAGCACTAAGCTTCTTCGCGGTTTCTGCGACAGTCTCATCCGTATAGCCTTTAACCACATGGATATTTTTTGACGCTATGCCGGCTTCTTTAGCCAGATTGCCGCGATCCGGGTAGTGCATTGAATCTATATAGGCATTGACTACATGCAGATCGGCGCCGTAGTTTTCAGCAAGCCATTTTCCATGGGCGAGAATATTGGCGTTAAGCAATTTTTGCTGGGTGCCAATAGCCTGGAAGTTAACCGCGGCAAGGATAGTTTTGCGCTGCTCTGCGGCACCGGGGCGAACCAAAATCACCGGGCAGGTGGCCTTCTTCAGTACTTTCCATTTTGATTCACTAAAGGTGAAGCGCAGGGCGTTTTTCTTTTTCTTTGGAATCGGCAGCAGAATAAGATCGGCACCGAAGCTATTGGCTGATTTTAAAATCGAGCGCTGCCATTCACTGGACCAGGAGATTTCAATTTTATAATCAAGGCCTTCTTTTTTGAGAGGGGCATGTATCTCATCTTCGAACCACTGACTGTTTTTAAACAGCGCATCATTGCTGGCGCGCGTATCCACAGCCTCACTGTCAACACCAACGAAGATGTAGAGAGTTGGTGATGGCGTGCGGAATCTTGCGGTAATAATGGCGCGCTGCAGGGCGATATGTTCACTGGCGGTGGGATCAACAACAACAAATACTTTCTCTTGCACGGACATCTTGTCTTATTCCTTTAAAAGTGATTTCAGGGTTAGTGTGGCGGTTGCCGGTATCAGTGATATGACACCGGATTCAACCTTGCTGTGAGTAATCAGCTTACTCAGTTTCTACGCTGTGATAGATATTTTGGACGTCATCCAGATCATTGAGCATATCCATAAAGCGTTCAAACATTGCCCTGTCGTCATCGTTGCCGAGGGGGGCGGTGTTTTGGGCGATAAACTGGACTTCATCGACTTCGTAATCGATTTCGCCAAAGGCTTCGCTAAGTGCATTTTTAGCCTTGAATGACTCGGTATGAGGTGCGAACACTGTCAACATGCCGTCTTCATTCTCAATATCGATAACATCGACATCGCTCATTAGCAGGGTATCTAAAACCGCTTCTTCGTCATGGCCACCAAAACGGAGAATGGTTAGGTGATCAAACATATGGCTAACGGCGCCTTGGGTGCCGATCTTGGTCTTGGTTTTGGTAAAACACAGGCGAACATCACCGAAGGTGCGGTTTGGATTATCGGTTAAGCATTCGATAATCACCATGCAGTTGCCTGGGCCGTATCCTTCATAGCGAGCTAGTTCGAAGTTCTCACCCGCGCCGCCCTTGGCTTTTTCTATCGCCTTGTCGATCACATGGGTTGGAACCTGGTCTTTTTTTGCCCGGTCAATCAAGCTGCGAAGGGCAAGGTTACCAGTGGGATCAAGACCGCCAGATTTGGCGACAACATAAATTTCGCGGCCATATTTACTGTACACCCTGGCTTTAGCGTCGGATGTTTTGGCCATGGAGTCTTTGCGGTTTTGGTAGGCTCTGCCCATTGTGAATTCCAATTCAAATTTTTTAGGAGCCGTGATTCTACAACAGCCAGCGCCTCAGGGCGATTCTAATATCGCCCTGAGGCCGAAGAATAATTTGTAAATTAGCAGCGACAGGTTTCTATTGTTTACCGGCTAATTTCAGGCGTATATCCATGATCAGTGGCAAGTGATCGGAGGCCACTCTGGCCAGAGCATTATTGGGTGTATAAATTGCCAGCGGTTCAATGCTTTTATCCATAAAAACATGGTCAATTCGGGTGATCGGCAGGCGGCTGAAAAAGGTTTTTTTTGGCCGATGATCAGCCAGCGTGACCTGGCCGTCCGGGAGTCGGCAGTTGAGTTTTTGCCATTCAGGGGTGCCGGGTCTGGCATTAAAGTCGCCGCAAAGAATAGTGGGTTGATGGCATTCGGGATGTCCGAGCCACTTATCGCCAAGTAAACTCTGCACCTCTGTTCGACGTTCTTGACTGCGCAGGCTAAGGTGGGTGTTAATCAGCTGAATCTCCTGACCGAAAATATCAATGGCGACCCATAGTGCGCCGCGCGGTTCACTGTTGGGTTTATAGGAAGGGCTCGGCAGGTTGCTGGCCTTGATAAGCCGTATGGGAAACGCTGTGAGTATCGCATCGCCAAAGCGTTCTTTTTGGAGTTGCATTGGGCTGTGAAAATGCATTTGCATCCCCAGATAGCGGGCTATAGCATCCGCTTGATCAAGCTCTTGTGTGCGCAAACGATTAACATCCAATTCCTGAAGCGCAACTATATCGGGGCTGTAGCGAGCAATAACACGGGCAATTCTCTCTGGTGCCAGCTTGCCATCCATTCCGATGCAGCTGTGGACGTTGTAGGTCATGATTCGTAGCATTGTCTCCCGTTGATTGGATGTTTCGGCGCTGGGATGGCTGAGGGTTTTGTCCTGCTCATTAATGTTGTTACGGCTTTTTACAGTGACTTTTTCTGGATGCATAAATTCAAGGGCTGCATCTCTTATATCCATTAGCCGTGATCCCTCTGAGGTTGTTTTCCCCAGATGGATATCTTCTGGAAGCAGTGCAAAGGCATCGGTTTGCTGGCGGCTCCATCCGCCGTGAGTACCAGTTTCCACAGCAAAACTTACTGCCTGGTAGTCTTCATGTTCAGGAGGTTTAATAAATTGGCCGGAGGCTATCAGTACACCGGCGTCTGGATGTTGGCAGAGCCGTTGAATATCCTCATAGGCCATATCCGGATAGGGGTAGTCACTGCCGAACAGTGCGCTGGGGTTTTCCTTTAAATTGTATTCGCTGTGTTGACGACAGACGCGCACCTGTCCGTTTGCATTGCAGTATAAAACCACAGGCACATGGGCCTCTGTACACAGGGCGTGAGCAAGTGCGCTGAGCTGATGGGCGGCCAGGGCCTGATTAAAGTAAAGGTGCGCCACGGGTCCCAGTGTGGCTATACGGAGCTGTGGTCTATTGTCTCCAGGCGATGGGTATTTTCCATTACTGATATTGGCTAGTAGTTCGGCGAAAATCTTTTGCGTACGCCTGCCGCCAAACATTCGTATACGCTCCAGCTGGATGCCTTTTCTACCTGCGGTTATACAGTCTACAGGGCAGCCCAATTCGCGACTGAAGATATTGGTCGCGGCCTGAGCAAAGCTTGTACTAAAGATTTTTTCATAGGGCACTACTTCCTGTTGGCCGTGATCAGAATAGATCCACAGGTCGTAACTGCGGCGACTGGCCTGTAGCGTAGCTCGCCATATTCGAGCGATGGCGTTATCGATACCGCGAAGTGTCCAGTGGGCAAAGAGCGATTTTGGGTTGCGTCTATGAGCCTGTTCATCATAGCCAAGGAAATTGACGTGGATGATGGGCAAGCCTCTGGCGACGTCGATCTTTACGCCAATGGTGGTCAGTTCGCGAAGTAAAATAACAATCAATACCCGGCTGGGAATAAATTTTAACTCTGCCCATAAATCGCGTCCGGAAACCAGGCCGCGAGTGAAATCAACAACTGCCAGTACGATTTCCAGCAGCATCAATGCCAGGGTTCGAATAAAGCTGAACAGATGACTAGCAACCAGTAATAGCAATACCAGGGGGCGGGCGCCCTGTAATGTTTTACCCCAACCTAGTGAACTGGGGCAAAAATGTGCTTCAGCGGCCCCACCAGTAAAGTTGTCCGCATAGCAGCTACCATCCTTTAGCAGGGGGGCTGTCTGCATGGCACTCAGTTTCTTTTCCACATTGTCCGCCGCGGCGGGTTCAAACATGCGTACCAGATCTTCAGAGTTACGAGGTTTAAAGTTAAAGCTGGGCACAGCGGTTTTAATGCCATAGAACAGTTCCCCCTGAGCGGCGGGAGTCGTCGATGGAATGCCCGAGTAAAGGCTGTGAAGTTGGTAGTTTTCGCGCTTGATAAGATGCTTTAAAAAGGGCATTTCGCCCTGTTCAATTGCCCGCTCTAATTCATGGTGAGAGAGACCGTCAATTTGCACCATAACCAGTCCGGCTGTGCTGTCGGGTTCTGCGGACAGGGGCAGTTTTAGTAAACGACCGAGCCATTCGCTGCGACTCAGGGTTCTGCGGAAACGCCTTAAAATTGTTTCAACCTGTGTGAGCATCTAGCTACCTGCAGCTTCTTCTTGCCTAGTATGATTGGTCACAATGGAGTGGCTTGCGGCATTGGCAAATCCTTCAATGATTGCCCATTCAATTTTTATCAGCTCTAGTAGTTGGGTTAAGTGGCGGTAATTTTTAGTTTGCTCTGGACTTCGTTGATGGCATAAGTCTTGATAATGCTGAAGCGCCAGGTTTGCAGTATTGGACATTGAAAACTCGCGGGCTGTTTTACGCGCTGCCAGAGATAGTGATAATCGCCTCAGTGGCGGTTGATCGGCTACCCACTTTAATCCAGCGGCAAAAGCAGCGGCATTCTCTCTCTGCAACAGACGGCCATTGATGGTATCTATAACGACTTCTTTGACGCCGCTGGCATCAAGCGCAACTACAGGCACGCCACAGGCCATGGCTTCAGTCAGAACCATGCCCTGAGTTTCGCTCTTAGAAGCAAAGGCAAATACATCCATGGCATCGTAGGCATCTGCTAATTGCCTGGGGTTTAAAATGCCCGCCACATGCAGTCTCTTGGTTATTCCTGCGCGCTGGAAAGTGGTTCGGATATGATTCTCTGATGGACCTTTGCCGATAAGCAGAAAATGTACCTCCCTGGAGTGCTTTTTGCCTTTAGGGTTGTTTGCAGTGTTTTTAAAAGCGTTTTTTAAAGTGCTTGATGCAATAAATTGAGCCACTGTCTCACTGAGAAAGGGTAGGTTTTTCTCGGCAGCCAGACGGCCCAGGTGGCCGACTACAAATGCTTTTTTGGGGATATTCATGGCCTTGCGAAAGCGCTCGCCATTGCCGTTCTCAAACTGTGAAATTTTAACGCCAGTTGGAACCACGTTAATTTTTGAATTAACGCCTCGTTGTCGCAACAGGGTCGCAACACTCTCGCTGGGGGCAAAGACTCTATCGGCCAGGTTGGCATAGTGGGTGGCTAGCTCAATGGAAAACTGCTGCATTTTGGGGGAGTCTCCAGGCACATAGTGGGTGTACTTCTCGTAGAGTGTGTGTTGGGTAAAGACCAGTGGCAGATTGCGATAGCGTGCAATACGCATCGCTGTCATACCGAGCAGAAACGGGTGGTGGGCGTGGATGATATGAGGTTGGAATTCATCGAGCTTGCGGCTGAGCAGGCCGGATACTGGCAGCGCGACGGAGAAGTCACTGCCGTTAAACTTTTGCAGTGCTGGAACACGCAATACATCAATTTCATCGCTCGGAGTATGCTCAAATTCTGGCGCAACGATCAGAACCCGGTGCCCGAGTTTTCGATACTGCTGTGCAAAGCCTTCGACAGATCGCGCTACACCTCCCACATGAGGGGTAAAGGTGTTGGTAAACATAACAATATTAAGCCTGGCACTGGTGTTCACAGTTAGCTCCTCAAATGATTAGGGCTCCCCATCGGGAGTTGGATGATGATTGATATCTGCTGATAGCAGGCGGTTGGCCCAGTGGTGGAGGTATAGAACAATACTTACTGTCATCACAAAGCCGATGCCATAGGCTGCCCATTCCAGGGCAGTGCGTTCTGCGTGGCGAGTTCCCAGCGTTGCGATATCTGCAGCCAGAGAGCCGAGATAAGCGTTGTGCAAGGAGAAGGGAATAAACCCGAGTAGGCTGGCGCCGGCAAAATCCCGCAATGGCATTTCCGTCAAACCAAACAGGTAGTTGGAGAGTTTGCCGGGAAAAAAAGGAATCAGTCGAGTTAAAAGAACTATTTTGAAGCCCTGAGAGCTTATATCTTCGCTGATCAGGTCGAGTCGGTTGTTGGCTAGAATATAGCGCTTCAGGCGGCGTCCCATAAGATGGCGGGCGATTAGAAATGCAATGCAGGCGCCCAGTGTTGTCCCAATCGCGACACTGGCTGTGCCCTTGGTTATGCCAAAGACAAATCCGGCCCCAGTGGTAAATAAAACCCCCGGCAGTACCAATATCACGACCAGAGCAATTATTAATACAAACCAAAAAAGTGCCCAGGTACCCAGTGAATCCAGCCACTGCAGGGTGCTGAGAATCTGCTTGTCTATATCCAGAAAAAGCATGATCAAAAGCAGCAGGGTCACAACAACGATGCCAATCACAATGCTTTTAATCAGGCCTAACTGTTTCGACATACAACCTCAAGGCGTCCAGCGCCTGGCTGTCAGGTGAATGATAGTTAGACCAGTTAAACCGGTTGTCGTGGGGACATTATTGATGTCGGTCAAATAGCATGTGGATAGAATTTAATGCGGGTACGAAGCTAGGCTTGGGTATTTATGACCCCTGTCAATTTTCTTCTACAGGGAGTTGTAACAATTGAACGCTCTAAGCAATGGTAATTTTATGTGATTTTGCAGGGCCCGACTTATGAGCAATTTTGTTGAATTAAAGCGGCAGATGATTGAGCACCAAATGGTTGCCCGGGGATTGCGTGACGAGCAGGTGCTTGCAGCGGTTAATGCTGTTCCACGAGAGAAGTTTGTACCCTCAGATCTGGTTGAGTTTGCCTATCATGACGCACCTCTTCCCATAGCTGCCAGACAGACTATTTCACAACCTTATATTGTCGCTTTGATGATTGCGGCTCTGCAGTTGAAAGCAGAGGACAGGGTTCTTGAGATTGGCACTGGTTCGGGTTACGCGGCAGCTGTATTGGCAGAGATTGCCGCTGAGGTTTATACGGTGGAACGGCATAAAATCCTCGCAGATAGTGCTCGCAGCAGGCTGGTTGAAATGGGGTACACCAATATAGAAGTGCTGTTTGGTGATGGCACTCTGGGTTGGCAGAGCCAGGCACCCTTTGATGCCATTGCAGTTGCTGCCGGTGGCCCGGAGGTTCCGCAGTCACTCAAAGAGCAGTTGGCCATCGGCGGTCGGCTGGTTATCCCCGTTGGTGACCAAATACATACGCAAAAGTTGTTGCGAATCCGTCGAATCAGCGAGACTGATTATCAAGAGGAAGATTTGGGTGCTGTGCATTTTGTGCCACTTATTGGTGTGTCTGGTTGGGAGGAAGAGGAGGCAGGGGAGCCTACGAAGGCTAAGGTTTCCACCAGTCTCGAAGAATTAATTTATCAATCCAGCGAACATTTTGGCTCTGTAGAGGATGTTGATCTCGACAAGCTGTTACATCGAATCGGTAATTCTCGTTTGGTATTGCTCGGTGAGGCCAGTCATGGAAGTGCCGAGTTTTATGAAATGCGCGCGCGTATCACTCGGGAATTAATTGAGAAAAAAGGCTTTACTATCGTTGCCGTCGAGGCCGACTGGCCGGATGCCAGTCATATCAATCACTTTATTCACAACAGATCCCCAGACCCACTTTTAGTGGATGCGCCGTTTAGCCGATTCCCCACCTGGATGTGGGCCAATCAGTCAGTGCTGGAATTTTGCCACTGGTTAAAGCGTTTTAATGCAACTGTTGTCGATAAGGATCTGGCTGTCGGTTTTTATGGGCTCGACCTGTACAGCCTGAATAGCTCAATTGAAGCGGTGTTAAATTACCTGCAAGAGGTGGACCCGGAGACAGCGGAATTGGCGAGGGGTCGCTATGGTTGTTTAACGCCATGGGCCAATGATCCTTCAATTTACGGTCAACTGATGTTGAACAAGCAGTACAAAAAATGCGAAAAAGAGGTGTTGGCCACTCTTCGGGATTTATTAAAGCAACGACTTGCCTACAGCGAAGCGGATGGGCAGCGTTTTTTTGATGCTGAGCAGAATGCACGTTTGGTGGCCAATGCCGAACGCTACTATCGAACTCTCTACTATGCCGAGCAGAATTCCTGGAATCAGAGGGATCAGCATATGTTTGATACTTTGCAATCGATCCTCAAATTTAGAGGTACTGTCAATGGTGTCAAGAGCAAAGCGGTTATCTGGGAGCACAATTCCCATATTGGCGATGCCCGGGCAACTCAGATGAGTGCCCGTGGTGAGTTAAATCTTGGCCAGCTGGTGCGCGAGAAATATAAGCGCGACAACTATCTGATTGGCTTTGGAACTGACCACGGCACAGTCGCGGCTGCTTCGGAGTGGGGCGGGCCAATGGAGGTCAAGCAGGTACAGCCGGCGCATATAGACAGTTATGAGCGGCTCTTTCACCAGGTGCCAACGGATAACTTTATATTACCCCTGATTAAACCATTGCAACAAAATGTCCGCCGGAAACTGCTTGCCGAGCGACTGGAACGTGCCATTGGTGTTATCTATCGTCCAGAGAGTGAACTGCAAAGCCATTATTTTTATGCCAGTCTGGCGCGGCAGTTCGACGAATATATATGGTTCGATGAGACTCGAGCGGTTGAACCTTTGAGTAGGCAGCAAAATAAAGCTGGGCTAGAGACATTTCCTTTTGGTATTTAGCGCAGCTGTTTTTTGAGGAGTCCAGATTGCCAGAGTTTAGCGAGCCAAAACGCTAAACAAGATTAAACTGGTTTTTTAGATAGGCAATAATATCGTTGGATTCGTAGAGCCACTCGACGGAGTTGTCGGGCTTTTCAATTCTCAGGCAGGGGACTTTATGGCGTCCGCCCTCTGTGGTCAGCTCAGCTTTGATATCGGCATTATTTTGCGCATCGCGGAGCTCAATATTAAGTGAGTGACGCTTGAGCTCCCGGCGCACTTTGACGCAGAAAGGGCAGGCATTAAATTGATACATTGACATACTGGCTGTAGCTGTATCGATCTCTTGTTGTGCAGCGCTATCTCTAACAATACCTTTTGGGGCGGTGATTGCGTCGAGAAGTAAAATAATTCGGCCTAATATCCAGCGGATAATTTTCATTTATAAAATCCAGTTGAGTGATTTGTGTAAGCTGTCTGTCAGTACTTTCGTTAAGTACGTTTGTTTTTTATAGAGCGATGAAACTAAATTGGTCTATGCACAAATTATGTAAGCCGCGCCTTAGGCGCAGCTGCATAATTTATTGTTTGAAATATTCCCAGAGACGGTTTGGTCTAGAGAGGGTAGTCGTTGAGCACAGATCCCAGGCTCTCTTTTAAAGGATCCAGATGGGCTTCAAAATTCTTCCACTGGTCGATTCCACCACGGTATATAGGCTGTCGCACCTGCTCGGAGGAGGGCGTGCGTACCGCGCGTTCAGTTTTATAGAAACTTAAACAGGCTTCTTCAAAGGGCAGTCCACAATAGTCGAGGATACGACGGACTTGGGCCTCAAAGTCATTGACCACATCTTCATACTGCACATGGAGTATCTGCTCCGGGAATATCCCCTGCCAGGTATCCATCAGTGATTGATAGTCGCGATAGTACTGACCGGCATCGTTGAGGTCATAACTAAATGCCTGACCCTCTGCGAACAGCTGTTTGTAGCCACTAAAACAACAGCCCATCGGGTGACGGCGGGCGTCGATAATCTTGGCGTTTGGCAGCATCAGTTTGATCAGGCCAATATGCCTAAAATTATTTGGCATTTTGTCGATAAAGAATGGCGCGTTCTGACGGTGAACCTGAGTATCACGAATATAGGCTTCGCCATATTCACGGTATTTATCTGTATCGAGGGTTTCGAGAATAGAGGGGTATAGGTTATCCCCGGTCATATTGCCGCCTCGGCGCAGGTCGTTTACCAGTGCCAGCACATTGGGCAGTTCAAGGGTGCCATCAACCTGACTGTGGGACGAGAGTATCTGTTCCAACAATGTTGAGCCGGCGCGGGGTAGGCCGACGACAAAGATAGGGTCGGGGGCGCTGTGGCCGGAGCCCTGTCTATCGCTGACAAATTGACTGGTAAATAGTTGTTTTTGCTGCTCAAATTCTTCAGTCATCTGCTCTGCAGAGTAGCGGCTTTGGGCTTTTTTCGCTTTATTGCCGGCCGCGTAATGGCTAAACGCCTGGTCAAATTTTTCGGCGTCTTCAAAGGCTTTACCCAGGGTGAAGTTGATATAGACCCTGTCCATAAACTTTAAATCATCGCTCTCTAGCTGAGCGAGCATCTTGCCAATATCGGCATCGCTAAATTTAACGGTTTTTAGGTTGGCCAGAGAATGCCAGGCTTCCCCGTAGGCGGAACTGCTCTGTGTCGCACTTCGATAAGAGGCAATGGCCTCGTCTGTACTGCCACAGGTTTTTAATGCATGACCTTTTGAAGTCAGAGTTACCGGGTCACCGGGGATCTTGGTGAGAATGCTGTCAAACAGCTGTAAGGCTTTGTCGTAGTCACCCATTTGCATACACAGAACCGCATACAATGATTCAAAATGCACATTATCTGGGTTGGCCTTATGGAGTGTCAGTACTTCTCCATGAGCAGCTTCAATCTTTTGGCGTTTGCGCAGGGCCTCAATATAGTCAACGCGCAATAGGTCGTTTTCCGGTTCTAGCTTAAGGGCGCTTTCCAATAAAAATTCGGCGTCATGGAGTATGTTCAGCTTCATACCCACTTCGGCGAGCAAGCGCATTGCCTCGACATGATGGGGGTACTGTTTTAAAAATTCTCGGCAGAGGTCCTCTGCATTCGATAGTTTGCCTTGGGCGATATAATCCATGGCGGCAACCAGTGGCTGGGGCATTTTCAAAACCCGCTCTAAATGCGGCTTTAATCTAATTGCCTCGGCCTCTCGACCCTGCTTGAGAAGTATCTCTATTTGCCTGCGCCAGCTTCCCTGTAGTGAGGGGTTGGCATGGGTCGCGCGGGTATAAAGATGCAGTGCCTGTTTTAGATTGCCCTTGGCGTTATAGATATGTCCCTCTTCCTGAAGGCCTCGACCAAAGCTCGGGGCAATTTTTCGCAAGGCTTTTAATTGCAGCAGCGCTTCGTCTAATCGATTGAGGTAGCGAAGACAAACGGCACTGTAATACAGGGCATCAATATCTTCAGCTTGCGCTTCTATGGCCGTAGCCAACACTGCAAGCGCCTTTTCAAAGTGCTTGTCGCGCATCAATTGTTCAATCTGGATCTTATCTTGCTGATTCAAAATACTTTTCCTTAGGCAAAAAATATGCCCCTATAAAGGGGCATATCGATTCTAGCATTTAACAACCTTCAGTTAGAAGTTGTATGTCATGCGCAGTCCCATAGTACAGGGTCTTGCGTATGAAACACGCTCTCTATCATTAACGAAGTTGCGAGATAGCTCTGCGCGCTCATCGGTCATGTTATCCATGAAAAACTCGGCGCCCCAGGACTCACCTGTTACACCAGCAGTCACTCCGTACATAGTCCAGCCCTGGATCTCATCGCGATTCATTCTGATGATATCGCTGTATGATTCTGCAGAATGGGCAATGTGAGGCATTACGTGGGCGGTTAAACCGTTTGACAGAGTCCATTCATAACGTGCCTGCAGATTGGCTTGGAATTCAGGAGCAAATGCCAGGGAATCGCCTTTAACAACATCGTCAGTTGGGGTTAGAACCTTAGTGATTTCAGTGTCGAGAAGCGATACGCCACCACTAAGAGTCAGACCCTGCAGTGCATTTGGAGCATAGATAAAGTCTGATTCCAAACCAATGATCTCAGCATTTGCTGCGTTATCTGAGAAGAACAGGTTGGCAATCGAAGGATCGAAGATTGTCGTCTGTAGGTTCTCGATTTCGGCAAAGAACGCACTACCATTGAAGCGCAGCTGGCCATCTAACAGATCAGTTTTCCAACCAAATTCAATGTTGGTTACTTCATCGGTCATAAGTTCGAATGGAACAGTATAGCCGTCAGCATTTGATGCGCCGCCAGGACGGTTCAATAGGCCAGGGCGGAAACCTTCAGAGTATGTAGCGTAAAGCAGAGCATCGGCACTAGGCGTCCAGTTCAATGTTCCCTTAAATATGGTGCCGCTAGTTCTGGCTTCATCAGGTGCCTTAAGGGCGTTGAGGATACCGGTGATCTCTAAATCACTGATTGCGTTAGGTGCATTAGCTACTGAGCCACGTCCAACACTAAAGCCATCAGCTTCAGTTAAAGCAGCTTTAACTTCATCAAAAGTTACGCCATCTTCAAATGTGATTCGAGTTGCTAGGTTACTGTCACCAATAAAGGTCAGCTTGCCATCACCGTCGTAGAGATCGGTGATATTAGTACCGAAAGCGTTGACATCTGTACCCTGGAAGAAGTTACCGAATGAAGAGTTTGCGCCACCTTCCATATCAACACGAACGTCGTACCAGCGTGCGCCGGCAGTAAACGAGAACTCATCATTTAAATCAAAGGTCACTTCACCAAACAAGCCGACCTGTTTATCGGTACGCTTGATATCATTTCTAAAGATTGTATCTCTAGGGAAAGGACCCGTCTGCGATAGGAAACCATCGTCAAAAGGCATATTTAGAGGTGCATCTGCGCCATCGTATTTATTCCAGAAATTAGCCTGGGTCATACCCGGGTAGCGGAAATCTACGCGCTCTTGTAATTCCAGATCGCTGTAGAAAGCGCCACCAGTTGCACGTACCGACTGATCCTGATCTGTAGTAAAGCGCAGCTCATGAGTGTTAACAGTAGTTTCGCTGTAGCTGGTTACATAGGTATCTGGTGCATAGCAGGTGCCCGCAGGAATATTTGATGCAAAACCTGGGTTGTAATAGTTGTACTCAGGGTAGGTCACTGTGGTGTCACAGATGTAGTAAGGAAGATATTGGCCGACAAACAGATAGTCGGTGTAATCAATCATCTGATCTGTTTCACGCTTGGTATAGGCGCCGGCATAAACAATATTCAAATCGCCAACACGACCTTCGAGCTTCCAGTTAACATTGTCGAACGAATCTTCAAGGCTCTCTGGGCTGTAGCGCTGAACAGAGGGGGCTTTTGTGCCAAGGGTTGGATCAGCCTGGAATACACCGTCGGTGTCCAGATCTTGATGTCCGTAGCCCAACAGCAGCGACCAATCATCATTGAGATCAACCAGGGTAGCCAGTCGAAAGCCTTCATACTTGGCGTCGTTAAAGTCGTCTTCAACCAGGTCGCTGTTATTGGCTTCCTGGAAATCAACCAATGCATAGCTTGCAGGATCATTTGGATCCAATGGAACTCTGTTTTCCTGGTAAGACAGGCCTTGAATAGAGTCGATGTAAGTCTGAGTCTGGAAACCAGCACGCAGATCTGAAACAGGGACGCCATTTGAGCGCATAGTGCCTGCTTCACGGAAACGTGCACTTTCAAGCGCCGTTAATGTTCCCTGTACGTTATCAATATAACCACCTTGATCATCGCGGTAGACAACGCCACGGATAGTTACACTGTCATTGACAGGTGCATTGAACATGGCTTCGACATTGTTGCTGTCTTCGCCCTGGACTGTCTGGGAATACCCCACTTTAATGCGACCGTATGTATCGGTAGGATCGGGCTTGTTGGTAATCAAACGAACGGTACCAGCCTGTGAGCTAGCGCCAAATAATGTGCCCTGAGGGCCAGAAAGTACTTCGATACGCTCCATATCTGCAGCGTAAACATCAAGGTTACGACCAGGCTGTGAGAGCGGCTGCTCGTCTAGGTAGAACGCCACGTTTGGTGCCAGACCAGCTACACCAGCAGTTGTCAGGTTAGGGGTAGTTGAAGCAACACCGCGAATATAGATGGTGTTTTGTCCGGGGCCGCTACCACCGGCAGTTACGCCAGGCAATTGAACTAGGTAGTCTTCAAAGTTGGAGACGCCTAACTGGTCGAGCTTTTCAGATGTTATAGCAGAAACGGCAACAGCGATATCCTGAGTGCTGGCGCTACGTTTGGTGGCTGTAACTAAAACTTCTTCGATTTCAGCCTGAGTAAAACTTGCAGAAGATGATGCTGCGACAATGGCGCTAAATAACGCGGTGCGTTTAAGCATGAAGATAACCCCTATAGAATGATTGTTATTATTGTTGTGATTTAACCGCACACCTTAGCATAATAAACTTTAGTGTTCTAACAAATCTCAGTAGCTTATATTACGCATAGTTTGGAAGAATTATAAAATAAGGCTTACATAATAGGTTATTTAGTGTAATGCTGGCTTTATAAAGCTGCGGAAGGGTAAAGTTTATGCTTTCTACTCTAACGATATAAGAATAAATTGGTCTTTTATATTCCGGTTAAAAATTAAACCTCTAAATAGTTTTGGTCACTTTTCCTATGAATTCATCAAACGTAAGCCACTATGACATTGAGTATGAGCTTGGACAGGACAATGTCGAAATTTTAGGCATGGATGTCCACAACCCTGTTTTTGGTATCAGCGCGCTATTAATTATTGTATTTGTGGCCGGCACAATCATGTTTCCCGAACTGGCAAACAGCTACCTTAGTGCGGTAAAGAGTTGGTGTCTGGTAAATTTTGATTGGTTCTTTATGGGGTCGGCCAATGTATTGGTTTTGTTTTGCCTGTTCCTGGTTTTCTCTCGGTTTGGAAAAGTTCGCCTTGGCGGTGAATCAGCAAAACCGGATTTCAATCGCACCTCATGGTTTTCGATGTTATTTGCCGCGGGCATGGGCATCGGGTTGATGTTCTGGGGCGTTGCCGAGCCCATGGCTTACTTTAGTGGTTGGGGCGGCACCCCGCTTGCGGTTGAAGCCTGGTCTCCTGAAGCCGCCGAACTCGCTATGGCTGCTACCCTCTATCACTGGGGTCTTCACGCCTGGGCCATCTACGCAATCGTGGCTCTATCACTGGCTTTTTTCTGTTACAACAAAGGTATGCCCCTAACTATTCGCTCGGCATTCTACCCACTTCTGGGTGATCGTATTTGGGGTTGGTGGGGACACCTTATCGATATTATGGCGGTTATGGCGACTATCTTTGGTTTGGCTACTTCATTGGGTATGGGCGCTGCACAGGCGAGCTCGGGCCTAAACTTCCTGTTTGATATTCCCGATGCACTGAATACCCAAATAGCCATAGTGGTAGGTGTAACCTTTCTTGCCATTATTTCAGTGGTGAGAGGATTGGACGGCGGCGTAAAGGTACTTAGCAATGTGAATATGGTTCTTGCACTGCTCTTGCTGATTTTTGTCGCCATTACCGGTCCGACACTGGCCATCTTCAAAGGGGTATTTACCTCTGCTGGCGGTTATTTTGCCAATTTGATACCACTGAGCGGCTGGACTGATCGTCCCGATGAGACCTGGATGCAAGACTGGACTGTGTTTTACTGGGCCTGGTGGATTAGTTGGTCTCCTTTTGTGGGCATGTTTATCGCCCGTATTTCCCGAGGTCGAACCATCCGCGAATTTTTGTTTGCTGTGCTGCTGATTCCCCCATTTGTCACACTGTTGTGGATGAGTAGTTTTGGCATTAGTGCTCTGGAACAGGCACAAAATGGCGTTGGTGCACTTGCCAATGGCATCAGTACCGCCAGTCTGGCAACTTTCCAAATGTTGGAAAATCTACCCATCAATGAGGTGACGACCGGGCTGGGCATTTTGTTAGTGATGGTGTTCTTTGTCACATCCTCAGATTCAGGTTCACTGGTGATTGACAGTATTACCGCAGGCGGCAAGTTGGATGCGCCTACGCCACAGCGAATTTTCTGGGCTGTACTGCAGGGCGGTATTGCCGGTGCCTTATTATTCGGCGGCGGAAAAGAGGCTCTGAGTGCGCTTCAGGCAGGTGCTATTGCGACAGGCTTACCCTTTACGCTGATACTTTTGCTAATGTGCCTTAGTCTCTATCGAGGCCTTGCTGAGCGATAGCTGATTGACTACTATCGCGCCGCTAATTTTAAATATTATGAGTTCTACTTAAAGGATTAAATATTGGACAGTCTCAATCAGGTTTTAATTTCCTTGCGTCGTGTTATTCGAGCAACGGATTTGCACTCCAAGCAGCTGGTTAAGACCACCGGTCTTACTGCACCTCAGCTTTTACTACTGCAGGCAATTCGCGACAATGGCGATGTGACCATTGGTGAAGTGGCGAAAAAAATCAGCCTCAGCCAGGCCACGGTAACAACCATTCTCGATCGTTTGGAAAAGCGTGAGCTGGTCAAACGCGTGCGATCAACCAAAGACAAGCGCAGGGTTCACGTTTATTTGACCGACAAAGCAATTGAAATTCTCCAGGATGCACCTGTGCCCCTTCAAGAACAATTCTCTGACCAATTTAATGAGTTAGAACTTTGGGAGCAGACGATGATTATTTCGTCTCTCCAGCGAATCGCGCAAATGATGGACGCAGAGGATATTGATGCCTCTCCGGTTTTGGATGTTGGTGCCTTGGATATTCATCAGCAGTCTTAGGTGGGATGCTGGGGTGCGGTTCCTTCGTTAGCACGACTTTGAGCTGTAACAATAGTATCACCGCGGGATGATTCGAAGCTGTGCTTCTCATCCCTTTGTTAAGTGAAGTGTGCCGCTCTGAAGAGTGTGAGAATCTGTTTGCTCGACGGTTAAGAACAAGACGCACTAAAAAAGCACAAGAGCTATTAAGCGATATTTTCTATGTTGCGATTATTTGCAGAAGCAGTTAAAACTATTGCCTGTACTGTACCCGAAAGCGGATATAAAAAGGCTCATATGTGGTACAGGCGAGTAGACCGCTAAGTGCCAATAGAGAACGTTAAGCTATTGGCACATCAGCGCAAAATAGATGGGCTAGCCGTCTTGTGCCTCTCCAATAAATTTCAACCCTTCTAGCAATTCAGGGATTGTCTTTAATATATGTAAGACCCCATAAACGAAAATACCGTGTTCTGCACCCATATCTCCGCTTTCCATAGACTCAAAAATATCATCACCCGCGGCAATTAACAGAATAAAACCCCCTGCAAGGTTCAAATACGGGCTATTAACAATCTTTTTTAACATATCTGTATCCCAACGTATTGTTGTTATTTACATAGTTCAGCACATAGTTCAGAAGCATCAAAAGTTAAACTTATGATTGAGCTGCGTAATGAACACATTGGCGTATAAATTAACCTTGGAATCGAGCGTCCCTCTAGGAATATTATTACCACCTTCTAGAGCAATAGTCACTTCATTGAATTTAATATACTGGTAGCCAAAGTCGATTTTGGTTTGAGGTGATAATTCGTAGCTTGCGCCTACTGCAGCATAGTAACGATCATTGTTTGGCGCACGAGGGCTGACGACTGAGGCAGGGGTGGGCGTCCAATCATATGCCACACCGGTTCGTAGTTTAACCTTATCATTCAGTTGGTAACCAAACCCAACAGCCACAAACCAGCTGTCGTTCCAATTATTGTCTACAATCGTGTCGGGCAAACCATTGTCATAGATAATATGGGTATCCTTAAAAGCACTCCAGCCACTATAATTGCCGTTGGCATAAAGTTCGAATTTCTCATCAAACTTGTGTAATAAGCCTATTTGCAGCATAGAAGGCGTAGCAACGTCAAAGCTTGCCCCGCCGCTGAAGCCCGTCAACGTCGGCACTAAGCTGCCTAGCGTCGCTAAGTTCGCATCAGTACCCGAAAATTCGATATCACCGTCGAACTCATGCTCAATCTTAGAGCGATATGAAACCCCAAGCCGAGTATTGTCAGTCGCCTGATACTCAAACCCAAGCGAATACCCGTAACCTAAATCGTTTCCTTTCATTTCACTGTCCAGATCGGTGCTTACTGTGGGATCGGATACAATCGTGGCTACCTGAGTGCCTAAAACCGCTTGGTAATATTGGAAATTTAAAGCACCACCTATTGCTAGTTTCTCATTTACTCGATATGCAAATGTCGGGCTAAGATTTAGCGCCCTTAACTCTGTTTTAGTAGCGGTATAGCGTGATACCGCGGTGGTTGGGTAGTTTGACTCATAGGCATAGGGCGCATTGATGGCCAAGCCAAGCACCAGGTCTGGATTAAGTTGATGGGTAAAATATGAAGCCGCACCATAGGCTGTATCAATAAATTGAGTGGGCTCTTCTGGGGTACCAGTTACGTCAACTGTACCATCGCTGTAAGGGGAAGTTGCGGACGCCTGATCCATTTCTGAACGAGGCAGATCCAAGGTGAAACTGCCTGAAAAGCGGGTGCCATCAGACCGAATAATTGAAGCGGGATTTGAAAACATCGAGCTAATATCATTAATAGCCGTACCATTCGCTGAATAAGCACTTCCGAGCCCTTCAGCAGACTGATGCAAAAACTGGTAGCCGTTGGCGCTCACATTTGAATGCAAGCAGGCGGCTAGAACTGAGCAACCGAGCGGCAGTAAGGATTTAACTTTTTTCATCGGGATAGATTTCATTTAAGAAGCCCTATAAATATGTTGTGATTAGATTAAGGTAGTAACTTAACTTTCAATGACACGGGAAAAGCGCCGTCAAAAATTAAATTTCCCGAGTCATTTTCTTCTCGGACATAGTGATTTTTATCAAATAAACTTTCGAGCAACTGCCCTACATGAAAATCATTTATGTAGCGCCCAAAGCAAGCATGCAATCCAAAGCCATAAGTCAGATAGTCGCTTTCAGGCCGATCAGTTTTAATGCTAGAGGGGTCACGGACATGCGCGCTATCTTGCATGGCGGTGTATGTTCCAACAAAGATAAGCGTATCTTTTTTGATTTGATATTGGTTACCGCCGCTGGAAATCTGCGTGTTGAAATTAGCCCTTCTAAATAAGCCAGGATTGATTGGGTTTAACCGACTTAACTCTCGGACCGTTTTTTGGAAGGGGTTATTACTGCTGTTTTTGTACGCAGCATAGAGCTCCTTTTCCTTCGCTGGCGTTTGGGTACCGTAGTCAAATGCCATAGCCGCAGACTTAGCCGTTGTCGGAACTAAACCAATCAACAACCCTAAGATGTTATTCCGCAAATTTACCGAATCAAAACCAGCAACCCCAGCCAAATCTAACTTAATGCCTCTAGCAATGACAGTGTTGGCATCCTCAGAAGTTGACGAGGATGCAATCATTTTATCCAATTGATCTCTTAGTTCTTTGGCAGCTTGCTGTGCTCTGGCGTCAAGATCTGGATCGTTAACGACATCAATAAATATATACTCAAAAAGAGTTTGAGTTGTCTTCAATAACCATTGAGGATCTGTGTCCTTCAAACCAAAATACTGAATCGCGAATTTGGCTGGAATAAGCTTTAGATAGTCATCAACGAGGTCAAATTGATCATTCAGTCCTTTAAGCTGGTCTGCACATAAGCCTTTTATAGTCGGCTTAACAATGGTGTCTATATCATCTCGCCGAAATAGCATCTGCATATTATTTCTGGCCGAAAATCCGTCAGTGTTATCGTCCATACCGAGAAAGAAGCCTTTCCCTTCAGTAATCTTCTCCATTTTCGGGCCATAATTGACCCCAAAATCACCGTCGCGACCCAATACGTCCTTAACAGCTTCATAACTTGTTACCACGCTAACATCTTTGATCGTTAACACTGGGCGCAGCTTATTAAGGGTTTTTAGAATAGCTCCTGGGTGCTCTTTGGCCCAAGTACCTAACTCGTGGACAAACCCTGTAAAACCTTCTGGATTCTTATCTACCTGCTGGTCGAGTTCATGGGCTAAAGGATGTTTTTCGTTGAGTGCGTCATAGCTATCGTTGTCAATAACACTTTCAAACCATTTTAATAATGACTTCAATTTATTACTCCATTAGATTTTGCGTAAGCTGCTTAATTATGTCGAGCTGATCGTTTACTGATTTAACTGCAGCTTCTCTGAGTTCTTCAATATGTTCAGGTTTTGTATCATCCAACTGAAACGGCAACTTGTGTAAGTCGACCTGAAAACGGTGATATGCGCTATTGTCATTGTCTTCAAGAAAGGTAGAAACAGCCGTTTCGGTGTAGCTTGATTGAGCATCGCCCTGCAAATCAAAAATGCTCGTAATCCATTCAACTTCGCCCCAGTTTTTTGCCTTCATCGCGTCTATGGGCTTGGTGATAGCGCCCGTACCTAAGGAAACGATAAGATAGTCCGCGGCTTGCCCCGCGACCAATGCTTTCGCCTCTGCCAATGCAATTATCGCGGGGTTGTTGGTAGACAGTCCAGCATCCACAAAAGTGCCCATGGTTTTGCCGTCCGCATTATTAACATTTGCTGCCGGGAAATAGGTTGGCGCCGCAGTCGCAGCTCTAATAAGCTCTCGAACCTCCACATCATGACTCGATGATTTCCGCGCATTGGCTCTAGTAAAGATATGCATATTCATATCTTCAAGCTCAATCGAAGGCACCGCCAACTCAGTAACGGCGTCAGACAGCTTTGCGTCCGCAAAATATTCTTTTAAGAGATTTTCATAGCCAACTGGATCATAGCTTGGGCGTGTAATACCGTCTAATACCTCAAGCATTGAACGGTCTTTGTGAAATATCACACCACCCATATCCTGATAGAGCTTAATAAAATCGGTAGACTTATATTTCGGCTTATTGTTTTCACCGGCTACTGTCAAACCCACGGTCAATATTGCGCCGGTTGAGGTTCCAGTCACCACATCGAACAATTCTGCTATACCTAAACCTGATAGGGTCTCCATCGCATCCAAAAACGTTGCAGGCACAACACCACGCATTCCACCTCCATCAATGGAGAGAACGCGAATGGGTTTTCCCGCGTCGAGTCGTTTTTGTATATTACTGATCGTTGCGTCTTGTCCCGCTGTCATCTTCCGCCTACCTTGAAGTTGTTATTATAAATTACTATCGTGGATCGATAAGCCCAGCCGACAATTGATGCAATGCAGTAATACTTGGTATAAAGAAATAATCACCGCCCTTTAGTGTAATAAAGGACTGCATATCTGAGCAGATAAAGGGTGGATTGTCTTCACCTGTGCCGGGAATAACGAACCGGCCTGGTGTCGGTCTATTTCCTAGGACTGGATCACTGCTTTCACCCAAATGAAAATCATTTCCGTAGTTAATCCACTGCTGCTGAATGAACTCAAACTGACGAGAGATGCTAGAATTTAATGCCATGAAAATGATGCCGCGCTCTTCTTCATTCACGGTCTCTCCTTCAGGCACATAATTGCCATAAGGCATTCCTCTGCGCACAATCCGTCTGCGGCTTGCGAGTTTTCCATTGAACAGTATGCTATCTCGGGGATTGGCTCGCCGAACATGAGCACCTAACGGACACTTAGCCCCATCCATATCATCTTTATAGGTGAAATTGTTACTGCGCTGTGCATCTGCTACTAGCTCAGGGTCCATTTTTTCAGGAGAGAGGGCTAAGGGAGTTCCATCCCGCCAACGGCCCATAAACTTGGCCATTAATTTTTCTTTTCCGCCAGGGTAGCGCTCGCCCCACGCATCTACGTAATCTCTAAATGCCTTCACATTTTGTTCAAGCTTACGATAAACCATAAACGATCCATTTTTAGCCAGTAGCATAGGTACAGGTAAATTGCCGTCTTCTTCAGCCTCATTCGGGTATCCCAACAGGAATTCACCGTTCTTCAAGTCTTTCCACTTGCCGTTACCAGCAATTTCTCCATCGCCGGGAGTATTGACCGAATGGCTTCCTTCGAAATCTGGTTGAGCTATGCCGTCTGAGTAACCGAAGTGCTCCTTCTTCGATGGCGCTCCATTAATCGTTAATGCGTTGCTGTTTTGGATCGCTAGAATTTCTGCGCCATTTGTTTGCGCGATCAAATCCTCAAGAATCTTAAATTTGGTTTCGCGGTCCTCTTCAGTTAGCGCATTAATAGATATCCACAGATCAACACGCCCCTGCCATACATCATCCCAGTTGGCGGGTGCTGAATCAGCCACATCGCCCAATGCCTTAGCTCGATCTGCCATGCCGTTCAAAAATTCAACAGGGAAGGAGTTAATACTGGCCGTTGGTACATTCAACGCTGTTAGAGCAGAGCGCGACAAGCCAATATTTAGCGTGCTAGACGGTTTCTCTTCAAGCCAAATTTCAGAGTTAGTAATATGAGGAATCACAGCCCCTAGGAATTTCATCCCTTGATGTTGCGAGGTGAAATTTAAAAATACATAGCGGGCGAAAGGAAACCCGTAAGCCCTTAATATGTTCCCTTGAATATCGGTTAAATCCAGATTCATTGTTAATTCCTTTCCTCAATAAAGTCGCCAGCCAGCGGTAAGTTTGCAGACCTGATTTTATCGGCGGTCTCTAAAACTAGAGCTCTTTTATCTGCGGTATTTAAAAACTGAGCTTTCGCTAACATTTCGGTTATTAATTTTTGAGCCAACAACGCGCGCAAGGTTTCTTGAAGATCGCCATCGGCTTCGACATATAAAAAGGATGTCGTCACTTGGCCCGTCTCTAAAAATTTCAGAATACTGCCGGCATTCAATTCAACTTTTGCGTAACCGTAGCAATGGCTAAAGATACTTTTGAATTCCTCACCGCCAAATTCAGCCAACTTTTCGGCTAAGAACTCAAGTTCCCCATCAAAGGTGAGCGAAACGGCCAAGTACTCATACTCAAGATGCTCTGCGGTTGTCGGGTGCCCGTTATAAACAACATCATCCAAAATGAACAACCTTGCCCCGTGAACCAAGCCAGTTCTTGAGAATAAGGATCCTCCAGCATTTGGCAAAACGCTGAGCAATTTGCGCAATTCAATGGTATGGGAGACTTCTCTAACTTCCTTTAATATAGGGAAAAATCCTGTGTAGCCGTAGAATTTTTCGTAATAATTACTCACTATTATCTCCTAAAATAAGCTTATTATTATTTTTATGTCATTTCAGACCCGAGAGAACCCGACGCGCCGAGTTTGTTTTGTGCGCCAACAAAAAATTTGTTGAACGACTTGTCAAACTGCGCATCATCTTGCTCAGTTAACTTTACTAGGTCTTGGAAACTTCTATGCACATCTAGGGCATTTTTGACATCGTTAACCGCAGAGCCAGGGTAGGCCATATAGTAGTAATCAGTATAAATTTGATTGTGCGTAATATAATCTTTGAAAGGTGTTAATGGCTGCGATCCAGGATAGTTCTCGCTCCAAAACCAAATCAAGTTCAACTTAAGTGATAAAACAGAGTTAAAAGCATCAATGTATTCATTCCATGAACCATTAAAGTTACTTTCAAACATCATGTAATCGTACTTTAGGAACTCTTTGGTAGGTTGCTCGGGGAAATTCGGGAATTTCTTACTAGGGATAACCGTCCAGCGAGCAAAATGAATAAACGAAAGACTGTGTAGGTCTTTCTGAAGTGCTTTGATGGTAAGCACCTTGAAGAGTATATTTAATATCTTCGTTTTCCAGCGTTTCATCGGCGTTATGACATTCATGCCATAAGCCTTTCCCCTAATATTCGACATTACTCAACTTCCTACTTTTATTCTATTTTTTTTATCTTATTTTTTAATTGTATGGGTACAGCTCAGGCCATTAATAGCCGCGATAAAACAGTAAAAACTACCGCGTGGAAGTAAGTCTGACAATGGATTTAAGCATCGGTTAATAACATTGAGTACTATTCCAGCAAGATAATTCTGCTACCTTTCGAGACTATAAAACTTCCGGCCGAGCCAAAGTAACTTAAACAATAAAGGTTTAACTTGGTTTGCGAACAGGACCGCCACGGACCATTAACCTTCTTGCTGCGAATATAGTAAGTATAAAAACCCCTTAATTACTCAACCTACTAAAAGGTCTGGATTACTGCCAATGGACCGGATATTTATTATATAGAAACTATACAGCCAATAAACATAAATGAATAGTGCTCTGGCGGTATTGTCTTGGACTGACTGTGAAAAAAAGAATTTTCTCAGTATATTTCATCGGGGTTTAACTCTTAGCCCTTGTCGCTCTATCATTCCTCATCTATCCCTAATTTAGTTAATAGGATATTTATTCGCTAATGCGGAGCCGCCAAAAAAAATGCATTGGGTAACAATATAAGTATCTGAAATACGGCTTATTTAATTGTTTTCCTGAGAGGACGTTTCAGCTTTTTCAAAGAGTTCGATAGACTCCCAAATGTCTGAAATCGCTATTCCGGCATGGAAAATACCGAACAAAACCGCGCCATGAATTACGCTGAAGTACGTCTGTTCAGACTCAAAAGCCTCATAAGCGTTGAATAACTCATGGCCGCCACTAAAAATCATTCCAATAGCCGCCAGTAAGCTAAAATAGGGATTTCTTAAATAAGAGCGGAGTTTTTTAAGCGGAAACCAATTAATTATCATATTTTTTGATTCGCTGTTAGTGCGGCTAGGAGAAGCATTCAGTAAGGTCTTTTGAAAGTTATACACGCGAGTATAACTTGGTTGAGGAGTTTGTTCACGAGCTGAGTGTAATTGGGTATACGGGGTTTCGTCACTATGATGTCGGGTTGCGGCAGAGTACCACCTCGGGATGATTCGAAGCGTTGCTTATCACCTTTTTTTTTAAGTGAAGGGGGCTGCCCATGTGGGCGTTCTGCGTCGCTGTGCTCCTTGTGAACCGGGAGCTTTAAACTCACTCCCACTAAGCTTCGCCAAATAAAAAACCCCTCACACATTCGCATCAGATCTATATGGTGTAAGGCAGACGCTGCATCGCGGGATGATTCGGAGCTTAGCTCCTCACCCCTTCGGGGCCGCCCTGAAGGGCCTTCAAATTTGCTGCTCAAATTTAGTGAACCGGGGCTTAAACTCACTCCCACTAGGTTCCGGCAAATAAAAAACCCCTCACACTTTCGCATCAGATCTATATGGTGTGAGGCAGACGCTGCATCGCGGGATGATTCGTCGCTTTGCGACTCACCCCTTCGGGGCCGCCCTGAAGGGCGTTCAAATTTGCGGTGCAAATTTAGTGAACCGGGGCTTAAACTCACTCCCACTAGGTTCCGGCAAATAAAAAACCCCTCACACTTTCGCATCAGATCTATATGGTGTGAGGCAGA
>Ga0209196_1000376_pt1 | contig 36367 bp, 23 predicted proteins | sample COGITO_mtgs_1105_5_FD_184801 | JGI IMG/M metagenome (GOLD analysis project Ga0209196, IMG submission 184801) | Pelagic marine microbial communities from North Sea - COGITO_mtgs_110509 (SPAdes) (version 2) | ecosystem: Environmental > Aquatic > Marine > Epipelagic ... | reverse complement strand
AAATATCCAAAATCGTTTTCTAAAGCGCTCCTTTTTTTCTTGAGGGATGCGTGCAATTCGCATCGAAAAAACATGAATTCCAGCAACCACCACAAACACCGCAAGCATAATCAATAGCCCTTTTAACATCTGTTAAAGATATTAAAAATACTGAAAATCGTTTTTAAAAAATGCCTTTTAAATCCAATCCTGATGGTTTATTACGATATTTATCTGATATTTGTGTGAAGTTCTCATAGCTTGAGACTCTATTTATAAAATGCGTCGGATTAACTGAAACACATGAAAAATAAATTTTATTACATCACATTCTTGTTATTGGTATCCATCAGTTTATATAGCTGTAAAACAGAGACTTCACCCCAAGACACTGCTGTAAATACACCTGTAGAAGAAACAATTGAGACGAAAGAAACAATAAGCTTCAAAAATGAGTTTGTTCTAAACAAGGCTACTTTAAAAGAGATCGAAAAATGGACAGGATTTTTTGAAATTGATAAAAATATTACCAATCTAAAAATAGAAAATCCATCCATATTTAATGGACCTATTGAAGATTTGGAAGCGGCATTAAAAGATCTGAACTCAAAGCTACCAGAACAAATAAACAGTAATAGTATCGTGGCTCGAATCGCTGTATTGGCCACAACCAGCTATCAACTGAACGAACTCTATCAAAAAAACACGGAAAACAAGGAAGTCATTACACAAACCCAACTCAAAGTGGTGGAGGCTTTTTCGAATTTAAAATTCCAAATCAATAAAACGCTCGAAAAACAGGCGCAATTAATTGAAAAACCAGAATAACTCAAGTTTAGGGTTCCATTTTAAATTTCAAAACTGATAAGGCATTCATATGCTTGTTTATTTCTGTAACAATTTCCCTTTGATATCGTCTAATACATACAAACTAAATTTAAAATCATGAATTTAAAACAACTAACCCTTTTATGTGCGATTGGCTTTTTGAGTTTTAACGGTTGTAAAACCGACAAAAACGCCCTAACTGGATCCGAAAATATTCCTGGAATCATACTAGAAAACATGGATCTTTCCGTAAACCCAAAAGACAATTTCTATGACTATGTCAATGGAAATTGGATGAAAACCAACACCATCCCAGACGAAGAATCACGATGGGGAGGCTTTGGAGTCCTTAGGAAATCAACACGAAAAGATGTTCTTGACATCCTAAAAACGTCTAAAGAACTTGGAATCTATGAAGAAGGTTCCGACCAGAAAAAAGCATTATTAATGTTTGAATCTGAATTAGATTCGGTGGCTAGAGCCAACGCAGGCATCACGCCTATCCTCCCCCTTTTAGAGGCAATTAATAGTATTCAAAGTATCGCAGACATGCAAACTGTGTATACGAAAACTGTTGGGGTTTCGGCACCTTTTGCCGGAATTGCAGCCGAAGCAGACCTGAACGATAGTAGTATGAATACCGCTTGGGTATTCCCTGGAGGGCTCGGATTACAACGCGATTACTACTTAGATCAAGATGCGAAGTCGAAAGAAATTAGAGGGCAATATGTTGACCATGTCGCACGTATGTTTAAATTTCTTAACTACGATGACAAAACCGCTCAAGCTTCTGCAAAACGTGTCCTAGAATTGGAAACACAACTCGCAGAACCACGTTTAGACAAAGTACAAAGACGTGACATACGAAACTTAAACAACCCACGTTCCGTTACAGAGTTGAGCGCTATGACACCTGCAATCGACTGGAATAAGTTTATCAAAGACATGGGCATTACAAAAACTTTAGAATCTGTTTTAGTGATGCAACCAACTTATATGAAAGCCTTAAACACTTTTCTGAATACCACACCTATCGACGATATTAAAACCTTAATGACTTGGAGTACAATTGACAGTGCTGCTGGCTATTTGAGTCCCGAAATTGAAACTGCAAACTGGGAGTTTTACAGCAAAACACTCAATGGGTCTAAAGCACAACGAGATGCTGAAGAACGTGCCTTAGGAACCGTCAATGGATCCGTTGGAGAAGCTATTGGGAAGTTATATGTAGAGGCTAAATTCCCACCAGAAGCAAAAGAAAAAGCTGAAAAAATGATTGCTAATGTGATCAAAGCGTTTCAAAATAGAATTCAGGTATTAGACTGGATGAGTGATGAAACAAAAGCAAAAGCCATTGAGAAACTAGATAAATTTACGGTTAAAATTGCCTATCCAGATGAATGGGAAGATTATTCCGAATTGAAAGTTAAAGATGGTAATACCTATGCCGAAAACATGATGGCAGTCGCTCATTGGGGTCTGAATGAAAACATTTCTAAAATTGGACTACCGGTTGATAAATCTGAATGGGGCATGCCGCCGCAAACCGTGAACGCTTATTTCAATCCATTGAACAATGAAATTGTATTTCCGGCTGCGATCTTACAACCCCCATTTTACAATTATACAGCAGATGAAGCAGTCAATTATGGCGGGATTGGTGCAGTCATTGGACATGAAATATCACATGCGTTTGATGACTCAGGCGCCCGATTTGATGGCGATGGAAACGTGAATAATTGGTGGACAGACACCGATTTAACTGAATTCGAAAAACGTGGAAATGCTTTAGCAGAACAATACAGTGCCATTGAAGTAATGGACAGTGTTTATATCAATGGAAAATATACTTTGGGTGAAAATATTGGCGATTTAGGTGGTGTTCTTGGCGCTTATGATGGACTTCAACTATTTTTTGAAACCAATGGCCGACCCGAAGATATTGACGGGTTTACCGCCGAACAACGCTTTTTCATGTCATGGGCAACCGTTTGGAGAACCTTGACTCGTGAAGATGCTTTAAGAACACAAGTGAAAACAGATCCACATTCGCCAGGGATTCAACGCGCAACACAACCTCTAAAAAATATCGATGCATTTTACAGTGCCTTCGATATTAAAGAAGGAGATAAAATGTACTTAGCTCCTGAAGATCGGGTTCGAATTTGGTAAAAAACCTTAATATATAGGTATGAAAAAACAGCGCCAAGGGGCTGTTTTTTTATACCATAATTTGAAATATTTACTCCTCTTTACTTATTGCTGCCTTTTGAGAAAGAATCGCTTCCTTCGCTATATTAGCAAGATTAAAGTTAGGCGCTATTTGCAAAGCTTCCTCTAAAATTAATACCGACGCATCATGATTGGTTTCTGAATTTTCAGTAAACTTAGAAATCGCTTTTAAATATAAAAAGCCTGCTTTTAGTGGTACTTGATACGCAGGTTTAGTTTCAAAATATGCCTTCATCATATCCTGAGATGCATTGGCGATCCCGTAAGTGATGTTGAGTGCTGCAGTTGTAATGTCACCAATTTGAATTTTTAAATCTGCTAATTCATAAGCCAGATTAGGAGTAGGACTCATTTTAAATAAAACTTCAAAAAATTCAATGGCGCGAGCGGGCTCATTTAAAGCCTTTAAACTATACGCTTTCACTTCTGTGGAAATACTCGTATCCGATTCTGACTTTTCAATACCCACCAAACTTAGGGCTTGCTTATATTTACCCTCATTCATATAAATCGCAGCAAGGGTATCTTTTCTAGATACGTTAGGTTCCAACACAATCAAATGTGTCATTGCATTTATGATGCCTTGGATATCACCTTGTTGTTGCATTTGAACGCGATAGGCCTCATAATGGTTTATAAGGTTAGAATCGCTTTGAGCATTTATTTGAAAGATTGTAATAAATGTAATAATTAGAGTTGTTTTTATGTATTTCATTTTTTTGGAATTTGAATCCAAAAGTAAGGGATTTTGAAGAAACACGCTACTTTTATAAAATTTAGGCATAAAAAAAGCACTACAAGAGTAGTGCTTTTCCAAAATTAACCAATTTAACTTTTAAGTAAAATAATAAATTACTAACGTAAATATAACATAGACAAAAACCTCCCACAAGGCTCATGTAACGAACGGACTATTGACGTAATAAACGAGCTTATAACTTGATTATTTGAGTTGTTTGTATGTGTTTTATTTTTATCAATTTGATTTTAAAAGTAAGGGGGATGAAAAAAGATATAACTTTTGAAAAATTTAGACATAAAAAAAGCACTACAAGAATAGTGCTTTTCCAAAATTAACCAATTTAACTTTTAAGTAAGATATTAAATTACTTCTGTAAAGATAACTTAGAAGAATACCTCTCACAAGACTCATGTAACGAACGGGCGATTGACGTAACAAACGGGTTTTAACTGTAGTTAATCGGAGCGGTTGTTTTCCGCAAAAAAAGGATTATTCGCGTTTAACAATGGCGTAATAATTATTTTCGAGTGGTAAATAGCCCTGATCATACACAAAATAATAGATAGTGCCAGTTTTGGTTGTATAAATACTTGTGAAATAATTAAAATCAAATCCTTTTGCTATGAGTTTATCACGAGTAGATTTTGTTTTTTGATTCGGATTCAGCGATTCTAGGATGCGCCAGTTTTTCCGCAAACGATTATTAATATTTCGAATTAAATTTTTTTGATCTTTATTCACACGATTGTTAAAACTGTTTCGACAACCGTCACTACAGAATTTCTTATCCGTACGACCCACAATAGGATCATTGCATTCAGGGCATTGCTTTTTCATTCGAAATAGAATTATAGATTACAGGCTATAAATGTACTGAAAATTATTCAATTACAAACGACTACAAGTAATTACAAACGAAATTAAACAGGTAATTACCGACTAACATTTGGACGTCACCGCATCTTTGCAGTGTCGAATCGTTCGATAGTAAAACTGTAATAACCTTAAAATTATTTAACATGAACACACTTAGAAACAAAGTACAGTTAATTGGAAACTTGGGGAATGACCCTGAAATTATCACACTAGAAAGTGGAAAAAAATTAGCGAAATTTTCGTTAGCAACTAATGAAAACTACAAAGATGCAAACGGAGACAAACAAATAAAAACAGATTGGTACAAGGTCGTTGACCATTTGCGAAATCGAAATCGAGGCCTTAAACCCGCCGCCTAAAGGCTATCCAACAAAACCTGTTTCAATAGGCGACTATCTAAAACAATACCGGTTGACATTTGGACACTCCCCTTTTGAAATGGCTCTTGAATTAGATGTTTACGAATCAACCATCTATAAATAGGAACAAGGCTTTAGCAATCCCAACTATTTAAATACAAAAAAAATAATCGAATTTATGGGCTATGACCCACGAATTAATAACCCTTTAAAAATTGAAAATTATGAACTCACTTAGAAACAAAGTACAGTTAATCGGAAGATTAGGACAAGATCCAGAAATCATCACTTTTGAAGATGGTGGTAAAATGGCAAAATTCTCACTAGCAACAGATGAAAGCTATAAAGATAAGAACGGACAAAAAGTTGAACGCACGTTTTGGCACTCCATCGTTGTGAAAAATGGTCTTGTGAATGTGGTTGAAAATTATGTAACCAAAGGTCAAGAAATTGCCATTGAAGGCCGATTAACAAACCGTTCATGGGACGATAAGGATGGTAACAAACGTTACAGCACCGAAGTGGTGGTGAATGAGTTGTTGATGTTTAGTAAGTAAATTTATCTTTCTTAAATACACTCAAAAAGTTACATCAAAACAGCCTGATTCAATGAATTAGGCTGTTTATTTATGGATCATAATTTAGAACCTAGATAAAGTCAAAACAAAAAAGCAGGTTCATTTACATGTGTACAAAGCTAAAATTTATGTTTTATAAAATTCCTATTATATCTATATTGCATTAATAAAAACAAACTGTATACTTATATTAAACATAACAACAAATTAATATAAAGGGTGGATGAAAAACATATACATTATTGCAGGGCCTAATGGAGCGGGTAAAACAACTGTTTCTTATACCATATTGCCTGAAATTTTTAATTGTGATGAATTTGTAAATGCTGATGAAATCGCTAAAGGTCTTTCCCCATTTAACCCTGATGCTGTTGCTATAAAATCAGGCAGAATGATGCTACAGAGAATTAATGATTTATTAACAAATAATAAATCATTTGCATTATAAACAACGCTTGCTACAAAAAGCTACACTTCCTTGATTCGAAAAGCTAAAAGTAAAGGATACACAGTTACACTTCTTTTCTTATCTTTGGACTCTATAGAATTGGCTATAAACAGGGTAAGCATAAGAGTTGAAGAGGGTGGTCATCACATTCCTACAGATGTAATTAAGCGTCGGTTTGTAAAAGGGCTTAAAAATCTTTTTAATCTATACATACCAATTGTAGATAAGTGGTTATTGATTAATAATTCTGAAAAGGAATTTAAAACGATTGCACGAGGTTCTATTACTGGTACATTTTTTGTAGAAAATGAAACTATTTGGCAACAACTAAAAACAACATATTATGACAATTAAAGAAGAATTATCTGATTTAGAGACTAAAGTTACTAAAGGGTTGAAGATTGCGCATACAAAAATGATTGAATTTAAGAAGTTTAAAAAAACGCCCATAGTAATTTCCAGTAATGGAAAAGTAATTGAAGTTACCCCCGAAGAAATGGCATTAGAAACTGAAAAATAAAATATCCTTTCTTACTAAAAAAGCATAAAAAGCTCCGATTTACTATCGGAGCTTTTAGTTTTTAATTCATTTTTAAAAGGTTGAAAATATTTAGTATTCTCTTTAAAGCACTTCATTAGACGGTTCATATATAAAAGAGAAAATTTCTTCCCAAGCTCCAACGCATAACATCGTCGCTTGGAACAAAACCGCAGACATCATTGAAAAATATGTCACCAAAGGCAAAGAAATTGCGATTGAAGGAAAACTTACAAATCGATCTTATGAAACCAAAGAAGGCGAGAAACGATTCATCACTGAAGTGGTGGTGAATGAAGTCTTGATGTTTGGGAAGTAAACTCATCTTTCTTCATAATAATAAACATATTAAACCAAAACAGCTTAGATAATGATCTAAGCTGTTTTATATAACGATAGTATTACTTCGTAGAAAAACAGAAATCTAATATCCAAAAAAGAATCTCATTTCTTCAACCCGTCTAAAAACCCACTAGGAGTTTGACCATAAAACTTCTTAAAGGATGTACTAAAATATTTTGGATTAGAGAAACCTGAACTATAGGCAACTTCTTTAATGCTTAGCAGTCCTTTAATAAGCAAGTTTTTAGCATGCTTTAGTTTGGTGTGAATTATAAAATCTTGCGGAGATAAATCTATTAAGTTTTTTAATTTCATATACAGAGAGGTTCTACTCATTCCAAAACTTTTAGATAAATCATGTACAGAAAATGAATTATTTTCGATGTTTTCCAAAATTTTATTTTCTAAATCTTGTAAAAAATCTTGATCTTTTTGAGTCCTAAATAAGGATGCGTTTTCTACATCAGAATCGTGCACATATTTTTCTCTTAATTTTATTTGAAACTTTAAAGTATTAATGATTTTTGCAAGTAATAACTTTATATCAACAGGCTTTTCTAAATACTCAGACACACCACTTTCGATACTTTCTAATTTTTGATTAGAGTTCTGTAATACCGTCAACATAAAAACAGGAATATGATTTAGATTGATGTTTTCTTTGAGTTTTTTTGACATTTCCATACCATCCATTTCGGGCATAATCAAATCTGTTAGAATAATATCCGGGAAATTTTGAGAGGCGTTTTCAATACCTTCCACCCCATTTCTAGCTTCAAATATTTGAAAATAAGTACCTAAAGTATCCACCAAAAGCCCTCTTAACTCGTCATTATCTTCGACAATAAGAATTTTAGCATCACTAAGTTTGCCTAATTCTGTTTGATTCACAAGAGGGACATCGTACTTTATCATATCAACATTTTGAATGGCACTTTCTTTGTATTTTGATTTTAAATTCTTAAGTAGAACCGTAAAGGTTGTCCCTTTATTTTCGACACTTTTAAAGCTGATAGATCCGCCTGTTTTATCAATTAACTTTTTAGTCATAATGAGACCTAGTCCTGTCCCAAGACTTTGACTATTAATTGCGTTTCTTGCTCTGTAATACCCTTTTAATATAAATTTTTGTTGGTCTTTAGGGATTCCTAATCCTTGATCTGAAATTTCAATTTGCAACTCTCCTGTAGATGTTTTATCTAAATTAACGACTATTTTTCCACTATCAAAAGAGTATTTAATAGCGTTTGACAAGAGGTTCAAAATAATCTTATCAAAAACGTCACTGTAGTAATAAAAGATCTCGAAATCCCAGTTATTATTAACGTCAATCGTTAAATCTCTTTCTTTAGTGAGGGGTTTAAAATTGTTTATTCTTCCCTGAAAATAACTATTTAAATCTACTTTAGTAACCTCCTGAAGAAGACTGTCTTGTGAAGTCGCTCTGTGAAAATTCAACATTTGTTCAAACAAAGAATTAATTCTTTTAACTGTTGTTTTAATTCTATTATTAGAGTCTGAATTTTTATTTGTTAAATTTTCTAATGAAGACAGTAAGATCGTAAGAGGGGTTTTTATTTCATGTGTAATATTATTAAAAAACTCAATTTGACTTTCTGCATTTTTCTTATTAATGATTACCGTTATAAAATGAATAATTAACCCAATGATTAGAATTAACAGAATCGCATAAACAATAAAAGCATTAAAACTTGCCCACCACGGCGATAAAATAATAATTTCTACAGATCGAAATTTACTTTCTAAATTATATTTATTGTGTGCTCTTACTTTAAATTTGTACGAGCCACTTTCTAAATTTGTATAGGTAGCAAAATCGTTAAAACTAGGTTTAGACCAATTTTCATCAAAACCTTCAAGTTGCCATGAATACTTCATCTTACTAGGAATACTTTGTTGAATTCCTGTAAAACCGATTTCTAAAGAATTCTCGTCACTCTCTAGAGAGATTCTATGGGTTTCATTAATGTGTTTTTCTAGCGGCACTTCAGAAGGTTCAATTTTCTTATTAAACAGTTTAAATTCGTCAAACACTAACGAAGGTTTCTCATCTTGAATAACAATATTTTTTGGATTGAATAAAGTCACACCGTTTACACCTCCAAAAGCCATTAAATCATGACCAAGCTTAGAATAACTACCATAATTATATTCCGTGCTCGCAAGTCCATCTTTTTTGTCATATACGTTGATGATTGTGTCCTTTTCTTTGAGCAAAACATTGACAAGTCCTCTTGTGGTACTTGCCCAAATAGAGCTTGGGTTCTCTATTAATACGCCTTGAATAATATCCGAGGGCAATCCAGAATTGACATTCAACTTTTTAATATCCTTCGTTTTAGTATTATAAAAAAGGATCCCCGCTCCATTGCTACCAATTATTAAATTGTTGAGTTCATCTTCTTGAACATCATGAATAGACGAAAAAGCTAAATCATTTTTATTGGGTTCTAAATCTTCAATAATTTTAAAATTATTATTTACTGGATTTATTTTATAAACGCCATTTCTCCCAGATGCTAAAATTAATCCATCTCTAGACTCTGTAATTGTTTTTATATGTAGAATTGGAAATTTTATAATTTCATTTTTTGGGGAAATTGAAATTAGATCTTTCTCTATTCCACCGACCCATATATTTCCTTTTGAGTCTTTTTTAATAGTATAAATTTTACGAATTAAATCGGAATCCCCTATTAGATCATTAAAACTTGTAATCGCAAGCGTATTAATATTAATTTTAAACAACCCATCATTATAGGTTCCTACCCAAATGTAATTTTCATCGGCTTCAAGCGCCAAAACAATAACTTGTGATTTATACGTTTTATTAAATCGTTCAATATGTTTCCATGTATTTTTCTCTCGATTCCAAATACTCAAACCATTTTCAGTGCCGAACCAAAGATGACCATTTTTGTCTTTAACAATGCTTCGTGTGAAATTACTAGAAAGACTGTTTTTGTTATTTAATTGGTGTTGAACTTTTATAAAAGGGAGTTTCTTAGAATTATAATAATTAACTCCACCACCATAGGTAGCGACCCAAAGAATGCCATCATTACTCAATTCTAAATCATAAACCCCATTACTTGAAATCGAGGTATTATTGTTATTGTTTTGAGTAAAATGACGTTGTCTATTATACTGTGAATCCAGATCATAAATACCATCACCATCAGTAGCGATATAAATATTTTCGTGAGACCCTTCTATAACATCTTTAATAGGATATTTGAAATCATTCACAACAGTATCTAAGGAAACTGTTTCGAGCGTTGATTTTAAACTAAAAACAATTCCAGATTTAGTGCCAGCATAAATTGTATTTCTTATGTTACTTAAATGGTGGATATCTTTAAGATTTACAGCAAGCTTGACTTCCTGTATTATTGAAGTTTGAAAGCTATAGCTAAAAAGGCCCTTTTGGGATCCAAATAAAATTTTATCAGAAGTAACAACCAAAGCGTCAATAGGATCTTCATATGTTTTTTGATGAAGTAACTTTGTTTCTATATTATAGGTCCAAAGACCATTAAATGCGCCAATCCAAATATTTCCTTCAGCGTCTTCATCGATAGAAGACACTAAAAAAGGACTTATGTTATTTTTACTCTGTAATAAATCAAATTCATCAAATGCTTTATTATATAAGCAGACACCATTCTCTAAACCTGCCCAAATATTGTTTTCACGATCTATAAAAATTTCAGAAGTTCTATTTAAGGCTTCAGGCAAACCATTATAAGTATTATAAATTTTATAGTATTTAGAATTGTGTTTTAAAACCCCTTCTTCTGAGCCAATCCAAAGATTTCCGTCTTTATCTTTTTTTATGGCATAAGTAATACTCTGTACAGACGCATTCTCTCCTGCCAATTGTGAAAACTCGATTGCGTTTTGACTAACTGAAATTTGAAATACTAAAATGAAAACAAAAAATAATTTAGTTTTTGATTGGGACATAAACTTTTATTAAATTTCATAAGAAAAGCAGTGAATATGTAGGCTACTTTTTCAAATCGAACTTTTTAAAAGTATAAAATAATATTAACTTTAAACATAAAAAAAAGAAGAAATATATTTTGTTTAATTTAAATTAAACAAAATCAAACAATCATTTCATTTTTATTCTTTGCATCATTTTTGACAATATAAAAACCTCTTTAGATTTAAAACAAACCTTATTAATAGGCTACACTCCTAGTTTTACAATGTGGATAAATTAAACCTAAAAGAGAAAATTGGCTATGCGTTAGGAGATGGCGCAGCAAATATTGCATGGAGAGGCGTCGCTACTTTCCTATTTATATTTTATACAGATGTTTTTGGATTAAGCCCCATAACTGTGGGGATTCTGTTTTTAGTAGCCCGTTTTAGTGATGGCATTAGCGATGTACTCATGGGAGTTATTGGCGATAGAACGCATACTAAATATGGCAAATTTAGACCTTGGGTCTTATGGACTGCCATTCCTTTAGCAGCTGTACTTTCATTACTATTTACCAATCCTAATTTTAGTGACACTGGAAAACTGATTTATGCCTATATCACATATATCTTTTTTACCTTAATATACACTGCCAACAACATTCCTTATGGCGCATTAATGGCAGTCATGACTGGAGATGACAAAGAAAGAGCAAGCTTAGGTTCTTACAGAATGGTAGGTGCATTTGCTGGTGGAATGTTAGTACAAGGCGCTTTGCTGTTTTTGGTGGCCTATTTTGGAAATATCAATCCCGAAATACAACTTCAAAAAATTGAAGGTAACAATTACGAACTTTCGGTTACTTCACAAAATAGTTTCAAAAACGTACACATAAAAACCGAAAACGGTATCGCTTTATTTTCCTGGAATGATGTAAATAAAAAAGACACTGAAGCGACAAACTCAAAGAGTTTTGCAATGGAAGCCAATCAACCCTATGAATTCATTGTTTCTGGAGAGAGAAATTTAAAACCAGCTAATTTTACAATCATCAATCAACAAAAAGGCTACAGCAATTCAATGTATCTAATGTCAGTCGTTTTAGCTGTTTTATTATTAATCACCTTTTATTCCACCAAAGAAAGAGTGCTTCCCCCAAAAACTCAAAAAAATAATTTAAAACAAGATTTTAAAGATTTATTGGCAAATAAGCCTTGGCTGATCCTACTTATTGTTGGGCTACTTTTTAACATCTACAACTCCATAAAACAAGGGATTGTCATTATCTATTTTACGCACTATTTAAACAATCAATTACTGTCTGCCTCTTTCTTAATCGGGTTAATGATTGCCTCAATCATAGGCGCTATGATAACTGCGCCTTTAAGTAAAAGAATCGGGAAAAAGAACTTATTTATCTATGCGTTGTTATTTTCTGGAATTGTAAATAGCTTATTAATGTTCTGCGATGCAAGTGATGTGGGAGGCATATTCGCCATCGGAATTATATCCGAATTCGGAGCTGCTATTTTTCCAACCCTATTTTTTGTGATGTTAGGAGACGCTGCGGATTATTCGGAATACAAAAACAAAAGAAGAGCAACCGGACTGATCTATTCTGCTGGGTCCTTTGCAACAAAATTTGGAGGCGGATTAGCGGGTGCTATTATAGGGCTCGTTTTAGGAATGTATCATTATAACGGACAAGATGCTGTTTCAATCAAAGGGGCCATTCCAGGAATCGTGATGCTCATGAGTTGGATCCCAGCAGTCATCACAGTGGTTGCGGCCGCTTTCATGTGTTTTTACCCGTTAACAAAAGAAAAAACATCGAGTATCACGAGAGAATTAAACTTTCGGCGAACTACAGAGAAAAACAACAAGTAGAATTAACAAATAGTGTTGGTTTGACAATTATTGAACCTTTTATGATGTATTCTAAAATACAAAATACAAGTGTTTAAATAACTTAGCTGGCATAATCAATACAAGTTACAATATGAGAAAAATTATATTTCCAGTTTTATTTTTAGTGTCCATGTCATTCTATGCACAAACAGCATTAAAAGGAATCGTAATGGATGACACCAACTATCCGATACCAGGTGCCACTATCATCATTAAAGGAACCTCTATAGGAGTTACATCCGATTTTGACGGTAATTTTTCAATTGATATCCCTAGTGCTAATTCTACTATAGTTATTAGTTATTTAGGATATGAAAGCGAAGAAGTTATAATTACAAATCAAGACACTATTACAGTAATATTATCCGAAGGCTCTCAACAGTTAGAGGAAGTCATAATAATTGGTTACGGAAGTTCTACAAAATCTGATGTTACAGCTGCAATAACAACAGTAAATTTAGACAACGACAAAAAAGCGGGCGTTGTATCTGTAGAATCTATTTTAAAAGGAACCTCTGGGATAAACGTTCTATCTAATGGAGAACCTGGAGCTGCAGTTTCTATAAATATTAGAGGAACCTCTAGTTTGAGTGGTTCAAACCAGCCTTTATATGTGATCGATGGAATTGTAATGGACAGTTCTCAAGAATTCTTAACCGATCCAACAAATTTTCAAAGCACGGGTAAAAGTGGTATTGGAGGGGTTGCCCCAGAAGACATCGCATCTATGCAAGTTTTAAAAGATGCATCCGCCACCGCTATCTATGGATCTTTAGGAGCCAACGGAGTTATTTTAATCACTACAAAAACCGGAAAGGTAGGAGCGCCTAAATTCAGATTTTCAACTTCAACAACTATTGGAGAAGCTGAAACACCCTATAATATGTTAAATACAGAAGAGTATGTTACTTTGCTAAACAACAAATACAAAGCAGACCCAAATTCTTTAGCCGCACCAGAATATCTATACCCAGAAGGTGTAAATCCTCTTCAAATAAGACCCGATGGTTTGTACAATTTCATTTCTAGAAATGATGACAATGGCGATGGTGATTTAGATTTGATAGGCATCTATGAATCAAAAGATTGGGCTAATTATTATAGAACAACGGTTTCCACGAATACAAGGCTTAATGTTTCTGGGGGTTCTGAAAAAACGAACTACTATGCGTCTGTAGGGTATTTATCGAATGAAGGTATTATATCAAATGTGTACTTAAATAAACTAGATCTAAACATAAATCTTAGACATAAAATAAATGATAAATTAGATGTTGGTGCGAAATTTTCCTTTACAAATTCTAAAAACTCATTAACAGGTGGCAGTAGCTCAAACGCTGGTGAAGAAAACGCTGTTTACAGACATTTAAACGACGCCTTTCCAATTGAATTAAGAGAAGACCTTGCGCCTCTAGGAAAAGAAAGTTTCAGATTAAGTCCAAGAGGATGGTTTGATGATTATGATAACATTTCTAAAGAAAATCGATATTTAGGAAACGTATCTTTAAAGTATCGTATATCTAGGTCATTAACTTATGATCTTAAAATTGGCGGGGATCTAAGAATCGCAAATTTACATATTTGGCAAGGTCTTGGTACAAAAAGCGGCTCTACTAGACAAGGGCGTTATGCTTTCTCAGAATTAGATAGATTTACATATAACATTGACCAAACCGTACTCTTTAGACCAAAAAAAATTGGACAACATAGATACTCACTTTTGGCTGGGGTTGTTTATGCCAATACCGATTCAGAAAAAAACTACAGAAGAGCGTCCAACTACACAACCGAAAGTCAGCTAAATAGAGGAAGAGATTTTTTAGGTGCTAGTATCATAGAATCTACAGTATTTGGCATAAGTGAAGAACGATTGTTATCATTTTTAGGAAGAGGAACCTATGCTTATAAAGATCGTTACAAAGTTTCTGGTTCGTTAAGGTATGATGGTTCCAGTAAATTTATTGGTAAAAATAGATTTGGTCTTTTCCCTGCAATAAGTTTTGCTTGGGAAATACATAAGGAATCTTTCTTAGAAAACAACACGATTATAGATGAGTTAAAACTACGCTTTGGCTATGGAGAAACAGGAAACCAAAGAGTTGGAGACAATCTAACAGCTGTTAATTATAGAATATCTCCCGAGGGGTATGCTGCAAATGGAACCTTACTACAAGCTTTCGAGAAAACAAATATTCCGAATACCGAATTAACATGGGAAACCCAAAAACAATTCAATGCAGGTATAGACCTTAGTTTGTTTGAAAATCGAATGAATCTTACGGTAGATGCTTATGATAAAAATTCCGATGATTTATTAAACACGCTTAGTATTGGTGGGAGTTCAGGAGATGATGTGATTGTCATCAACAAAGGCTCTATAAAAAACAGCGGTATCGAATTGGCCTTGAGTGGAGACATCATCAGTACTGAAATTTTTAATTGGAATGCGTATGGCTCTTATTCATACAACAAAGTAAGCATTGAAAAGCTCGGTTTAGAAAAATCTCAGTTTGGTTCAGCTGGCGAGTTTGTCGGCTATTATGGAAGACCGATACAAGTTTCAAATACAAACACAGTACCTACTAATGTCTATTTAGAAGGAGAAGCGCCTGGGTTATTTTTTGGATTTGAAACCGATGGAATTATAACAGCGGCAGATATTGCCTCTGGATATCCAACGATTAATGGAATCCCTGCACAAGAAGGTTTTTACAAACTTATTGATAAAAACAACGATGGTAATATTACCAATGAAGACAAAATAATTATTGGAGATCCAAACCCCGATTTCATCGTTTCTTTTGGAACGGGACTAGAATACCGAAACTGGTCGCTTAGCGCAAGTTTTTATGGCGTGATGGGAAATGACATTTACAACGCAAACTATTTAACTGAAAATTACAGTGCAGAAAACAGATATAATAATGTAAGAGAGTCCTATTATCAAAACGCCTACAGCCCCGAGAACCCGACGGGCACTTTACCTGCGATTAACTTACAGAAATCCACATTAAACGAGGTCGGTGTTTTAGATGTAGCAGTTTCGGATGGTAGTTTTTTAAGACTTCAAAATATAAGTCTAGGGTACGCTATTCCAATAAATCCGAAATCAAAAATTTCGGGTTTCAAATTATTTGCATCAATGAGCAATGTTTTTACTTGGACTAACTATAATGGTGTAGAACCAGAAATCTCTTCTTTAAGGTTTACCCCTGGTGTCGCTGGAGTGGATATTGCGACACCTCCAAATCAAAAAACAGTTACAATTGGTGGATCTATTAACTTTTAAAATAAATTAATGATGAAATATAAATATATAATTACTGTCACTTGTCTTCTATTTTTTACTTCATGCGACACTCTTTTAGATGTGGATGATGACTTGACGGACTCAGGAGCATTAAATAGTGAACTCTTATTTTCAAATGAAGAAAATATTGAGCAAGTGGTGAATGGCGTTTATGCAAAATATGCCTCCGAATTTTACCAAGGCGGAAATTTTTATCAAATGACAAGTGCAAATACACCTTATTTTTCAAGCACAGGAGCAAAAGGTTTAGAGTTTGGACAATTTAATATTTCTCCTTCCTCAAAATCTTTAAATGACACATGGGTCGAAATTTATAGTTGTATCGATAATGCGAATAATTTAATAGAAAATCTAAACAAATTAGCTCCAGATTTTTCAACGACGACTCGGAATTTAGGACAAGCCTATTTCTTAAGAGCTTTAGCATATTTCGATTTGGTGCGTGTTTGGGGATCAGTTCCGTTAAGATTAGAGACTGCAAATCAAGAAACATTATACCTTCCAAAATCTTCAAAAGAGGACGTTTATAATCAAATCATTTCAGACCTAACAAGTGCCACTGATGCATTGCCATCAGAAGACTATATTGTTGGAAGACCGCTCTCTTACGCTGCTAATGGTTATTTAGCAAAGGTGTATATGAAAATGGCAACTGAATCTGGCTTATCAAAAACCTCTCAAGAATACTGGGATTTAGCATATCAAAATGCAAAGCTTGTTTATGATGCTAAAAAATATAATTTACTAACCAATTACGGAGATTTGTTTGAAGAAGGAAATGAAAACACCCAAGAAAGCATTTTCGAAATTCAATATTTCTCTTCAGGAACATCAACTAAGAGTGGGCAACATTCCACAATTACATCCCCTCAAGTGTCTGAGTACAATTCAAAAACGAGTGGTGGACAACTGAGAGTCAATAGGTTGGCTTTGCACGATCATTATTTAGATTATAAGGTAAGTACAAAATCTAGTCATCCGGATCCAAGAGTTGAGAAAACTTATATCTCACATGGATATACAGAAATTGCGTCTCCATTTAAAGATCGAAAAATATATCCCGCGCAATTTTCAGGAGGATTTGCTATTAATTTTATAAAGAAATTTGCAGAAAGTAGTAACTCCAACATAAATTCAGACAAAAATAGAATTGTTTTTAGATATGCAGATTTGATATTAATGCTTGCTGAAATTGAAAATGAAAGAAACAACATTACAGCATCAAAAAGTTATATCAAAGAAGTTTTAGACAGAGCAAATACATCTTTATATACACAAGCAGAAATCGATGCCATTGCAGGTGGAAATGATTTAAGAATTAGAATTGGAAAGGAACGTGCTTATGAGCTTTTGGGCGAAGGACACGAATGGTTTGATTTAAGAAGGATTAAAAATGGTGCTATGACATTTTTAGAAAGTCAAATTTTAAGAAGACAAGATTTAATGACAGGTGCCGATTTATTTGACACTAAAAACAAAACAAAATTTCATAATGTATGGAATCCTGATTTGTCAATTGTCATTGGGTCTCAACTCATAAAAAACTACTATTTCCCAATTCCAACTAATGAAATAATTGGAAACAATAAACTAACAAATGCAGATCAAAACCCTGGCTATTAATTAAAAAATTAAGCACTGGTGATCAGAAGGATTCTCGTAAAACACATGACTTTAGTGAAGAAACCTAGACCTCTATAAATCATACTTCCAAAATAAATGAAGACGAGTATAACAGAAAGAATTAGAAAAAACATCAACCCAATTTAGAAATAGTAAATTCATGAAATACGGGCACTTTGACGACGCAAACAGAGAATATGTTATTACAAATCCTAAAACACCTTTTCCGTGGATAAATTATTTAGGAAACACCGATTTCTTCTCTTTAATTTCCAATACAGCAGGTGGGTATTCTTTTTACAAAGACGCCAAATTCAGAAGATTAAATCGTTACAGATATAATAATGTCCCAATGGACGATGGTGGACGCTATTTCTATATTAATGATGGTGAACACATTTGGAATCCAGGTTGGAAACCTTCCAAAACCACCCTAGACCATTATGAATGTCGCCATGGGATGAATTACACCAAAATTTCTGGCGAGAAAAATGGAATTAAGGCAGAAACATTATTTTTTGTACCCTTAAATACCTGGGCTGAAATTCAAAAAGTATCCTTAACAAACACTTCGAACAAAACCAAAAAATTTAAATTCTTCTCTTACAACGAATGGGCTTTATGGAACGCTGCGAGTGATATGGAAAATTTTCAACGTAATTTTTCTACAGGAGAAGTTGAAGTTCAAGACGCTGTGATTTATCATAAAACCGAATACAGAGAACGCAGAAATCATTTCGCATACTATGCGGTCAATACCAAAATTGATGGATTTGATACCGATAGAGAAAGTTTTCTTGGCTTATACAATTCACATGCGAATCCAGAAGTCGTTATAGCAGGACAGCCAAAAAATACCGTTGCGCATGGATGGTCGCCAATCGCATCTCATTACAAGGAAATTGAATTAAAACCAGGTGAAAATACGGATTTGATTTTTGTTTTAGGGTATGTCGAAAATGCTGAAGAGGACAAGTGGGAATCCAAAGGAATCATTAACAAAACAAAAGCAAAAGAGGTCATTTCAAAATTTGACACTACTGAAAAAGTAGAGGCTGCTTTGGCTGAATTACGTGCCTATTGGGATGCTATTTTAAACAAATTTACCATAGATTCTGGCGATGATCGATTGGACCGTCAAGTAAATATTTGGAATCAATACCAGTGCATGGTAACCTTTAATTTCTCACGTTCGGCCTCCTATTTTGAAAGTGGAATTGGCAGAGGAATGGGCTTCCGCGACTCGAACCAAGATCTACTTGGCTTTGTGCATCAAGCCCCCGAAAGAGCACGCCAACGCGTGATCGATATTGCATCCACACAATTTTTAGATGGTGGCTGTTATCACCAATACCAACCACTGACAAAACGCGGGAATAATGAAGTTGGCGGCGGTTTTAATGACGACCCAATGTGGCTGATATTAGGCGTTACTAGCTATATCAAAGAATCTGGTGACTTTACAATTTTAGAGGAAATGATCCCTTTTGATAATGATGAGAGTTTAGCACAAACAATGTTTGACCACTTAACCATTTCATTTAATCATGTTATCAATAATTTAGGCCCCCATAAATTACCACTCATTGGACGTGCAGATTGGAATGATTGTTTAAACCTAAACTGTTTTTCAACAGATCCAAATGAATCGTTTCAAACCACAGAAAACAACGCCGAAGGCTCTAAAGCAGAATCTTTGATGATTGCTGGGCTTTTTGTGTATTATGGTCGTGAATACATCGATTTGTGTAAGGTTTTAGGAAAAACGAATGAAGCGAATCGCGCACAAAAAGAAGTCGACACAATGGTGATTTCAATCAAAGAAAATGGCTGGGATGGCGAATGGTTTTTAAGAGCTTATGACTTTTATGGCAACAAAATTGGGAGTCGTGAAAATGAAGAAGGGGAAATATTCATTGAATCTAACGGCTGGTGCACCATGGCTAAAATTGGCGATGAAGATGGCATGTGTGAAAAAGCGTTGGATGCGGTTAAAGAACGTTTAGATACAACCTATGGAATTGTTTTAAACAACCCCGCTTACACAAAATATCATATTGAGATGGGAGAAATTTCGACCTACCCCCCTGGATATAAAGAAAATGGAGGAATTTTTTGTCATAACAACCCATGGATTATGATTGGAGAAACTGAATTGGGACGTGGCGATATGGCCTATGACTATTACACTAAAATAACCCCTGCTTTTATAGAGGATATACAAGATTTACATAAAACAGAACCCTATGTCTACTCTCAAATGATTGCTGGTAAGGATGCTTTTAAACCCGGTGAAGCAAAAAATTCTTGGTTAACAGGAACGGCTGCTTGGAATTACGCCGCAATCACACAACATATTTTAGGAATAAGACCCGCATTGCAAGGACTGTTAATAGATCCGTGCATTCCCAAAAAATGGGATGGATTTAAAGTGAGTAGAAAATTCAGAGGCTATACTTTAAAAATTGAAGTTAAAAACCCAAAACATGTATCAAAAGGAGTCGCAGAAATCACAATTAATGGAAACAAAATTAAAGGCAATTTAATTCCTGTTTTAGAAAAAAATAAAATTTATGATGTTATGGTAACATTAGGATAGTGAACCGTTAAAAAACAATTAATTATGGAAGACAATGCTAGTACAACGCCTCTAGTTAGTAATGAAGACAAAGTTCCTTTTTTAAAGAAACTTGCTTATGCCGCAGGAGGTCCCGTAGATATTCTGGGCGTTTGGGTAATGGTCAGTATTGCGTATCAAGTATTCAATTTTGAGCTAAAAATGCCCCCAACCTACGTGGCTATTATTTTAATGTCATTACGACTTTGGGATGGGGTTATGGACCCACTAATGGGTTGGATTTCGGATAATTTTCGTTCAAAATGGGGACGACGACGACCTTTTATTTTAGTCGGCGCTATACTTGCAGGAATCACCTACCCTTTTATTTGGTGGTTTCCAACAGACATGAGTCAAGAAGGTATTATGTTTTGGGTAATTGGTTTCGGAATATTATTCTACACCTGTTTTACAATTTGGGCAATGCCCTATCAGAGTATGTTAATGGAAATGACCCCCGACTATAATGAGCGGACAAGAGTTGCCGAAATTAGAAGCTATTTTCAAACCGTCGCTGGTTTTTTTAATGGCTGGGTTTGGTGGCTAAGTATGTTGCCTATTTTCTTTATTGATGGGGTTGCAAGTCCATCAAATGGGATGCGTTACATTAGTTTAGGCATTGCCGTTGTGATTCTTGTTTTGGGAATCATTCCTGCTATTTTCGTAAAAGAACGGTATTATGAAACCGATTTAATTCAAAATCAAAAACAAGTAAAATTATTAGATAGTTTAAAGGCCACATTTTCTAATAGACCTTTTCTTATTTTATGTGGATTAACTATTTTCTTTTTATTAGCAACCTCCATATTTGACAGTTATGGCCGATATGTTGGCACGTATTATGTTTTGGGTGGCGATTGGAATGAGGGCGCAAAATTTGCAGGATATGGAACCATCATATATATGGCGTTTAGTTTTATGTTTATTCCTCTATTTAGAAGATTATCTGAAAAAATTGGAAAACCAAAAGTACTAATGCTTGCAATGCTTTTGGTAGTGATTGCTGTGACCACAACTTGGTGGACTTTTAACCCAAATAACCCTTGGTTAATGTTAGCGAATACGGCTTTTATTGGTGCTGGATATGCAGGTTTATGGCTAATGATTCCTTCCATGCAAATTGATGTGGTTGATTATGATGAACTAAAAACAGGCGAACGCCGCGAAGGAAGTTTTGCCTCCATATTTTCTTGGGTTCTAAAATTCAGTTTTGTCATCGGATTCATGATTTCTGGGCCCTTAATCGAACTGACAGGATTTGATGCAAACTTAGACTCCGCACAACCAGAAGGCGTTTATGATATTATGAGAATCGGGTTTTTAATCATTCCGATTGCATCACTAATAATTGCAATATTATTGTTGAAAATATTCCCAATTACGTCTAAAAAAGCAGCTGAAATTAGAGTGCAATTAGAAGAGCGAAGAGGGAAAGTTTAAAATAAAAAAAACTTATAAAGAGCTCGCTTGTATCAGAATGATGAAAAACGAAAGGGTTTGCTGAACTATATTCATCAAGCCAAAATTTAGAAAAACCAATAGTGAATAACCACTTTCAAAACAAGTGGTTATTCAAGTAAGAATTAAAGAATAATATTATATAAATGAAATACGGGTATTTTGACGACCACAAAAGAGAATACATAATTACAAACCCAAAAACACCAGTAAAATGGACAAATTATGTGGGAACGTTATCTTTTGGAGGAATAGTAGATCAAACTGGAGGGTCTTTAATTTGTAAAGGAGACCCCGCACTAAATAGAATTGTAAAATACATCCCACAACTTCCAAGTTCGGATTTTAAAGGAGAAACACTCTACATACGTTTCAAAGAGGGTCACAAATACAAAGTATTTTCTCCTTTTTTCGTACCTACTTTAGATGCGTATGATTTATTTGAATGTCATGTTGGATTATCATATCAAAAAATCATATCCGAATTTTACGGAATTCGCACCGAGGTAACCATTTTTGTTCCCTCTGGAGAAAACAGAGTCATTCGTAAAATTGAAGTGAAAAACAACAGTGGAAATGATTTAGAAATTGATGTAATTCCTGTTGTAGAATTCACACATTTTGATGCGTTAAAGCAATATACAAATGCCGATTGGTGCCCGCAAACCATGACCATGAAAGCTTCTAAAAATAGTGACGGCTCGTTGCTTTTGCGACAGTATGCTTTTTTGAAAAAAGACTATGAAAATAATTTTTTCACCTCAAATTATCCAGTTGACTCTTTCCAAACGGACCGAAAGTTATTTTTGGGAGATAACGAATACGGAACCTGGAAAAACCCCTTAGAATTACAAAACGAAAGTTTATCTAATTCCGAATCTAACAGAGGAGATAATATCGCAGCTTTACTTCATAAATTAGGAAGCGTTAAAAACGGAGAAACAAAAACCATTGTGACACAATTAGGGCAAGAATCTCCTAATGAAATTGAAAAAAATGCAGAGAAATTTAAAGACGTTAAAAATGTAGACAAGGCTTTTAACCAGCTTTCAGAGTTCTGGGATGATTACTTATCAAAGGCTGAATTCCACACACCAGATCCAGCCTTTAACTCCATGGTCAATATTCACAATCCGCGGCAATGCCACACAACCTACAACTGGTCTCGATATTTGTCGTTATACCAATTAGGTTTAGGAGCTAGAGGAATTGGTTTTAGAGACAGTTCTCAAGATGTTTTAGGAATTTTATCTGCAATGCCAGAAAAAGGGAAAGAATTAATCAAAAAATTGATTTCTGTAAAAAAAGAAGATGGTTCTGCGATGCACCAGTTTTTCCCGTCAACAATGGAAGCAAATGAAGGTGATTCTCGCGAAGAAGCACATTTAAAAGATTTTTACGGAGACGATCATTTATGGATTGTACAATCTGTAATTGAATACCTCAAAGAAACGGGAGATTACGATTTCTTAGAGGAAGAAATTACTTATTATGATAAAAAAGTAGCCTTAAAAGATCGTAAAAAAGGAACCGTTCTAGAACATTTAAAACGGTCTTTAGAATTTACAAAAAACAATTGTGGACAACACGGTTTACCAATGTTAGGGTTTGCAGACTGGAACGATACGGTCAATTTACCTGGAGATGCTGAAAGTGTTTTTAATGCAAATCTGTACGGAAAAGCATTAATCGAACTATCAGAACTATTAGATTTTTTAGGCGATTCAGAGTTAGCAAATGAATACCGAAAAGATCATGCCCATATGAAAAAAGTAGTAAATGATCATTGTTGGGATGGAGATTGGTATTTACGTTATTTTGAAGATAATGGAAACGCTATAGGTTCCAAAGAAAACAGTGAAGGGCAAATTTATACCAATGCACAATCATGGACCATTTTAGCTGGTTTTGCAACCCCAGAAAGAGCTAAGAAAGCATTAGATTCTGTTGAAGAAAAATTAAATACAAAATTTGGCATCAAATTAAGTTATCCTAGTTATAATGGGTATGACAAAACTAAAGGAGGCATCACAACCTATCCTCCAGGTGCAAAGGAAAACGGAGGGATTTTCTTACACACGAATCCTTGGGTGATGATTGCTGAAACTATGATGGGTAATGGAGATAGAGCATTTCAATACTATAATCAAATCAATCCTGCATCCAAAAACGATATTATAGATACGTTTGAATGTGATCCGTACTGTTACCCTCAAAACATTTTAGGGGATGAACACCCACAATTTGGAATGGCTAGAAACTCATGGTTATCAGGAACTTCTTCTTGGACGTATCAAGCAGCTACAAAATACATTATGGGAATTCGTCCAGATTACAAAGGGTTAATCATTGATCCCTGTATTCCAAAATCTTGGGATGGTTTTACAGCAATTCGTAAGTTTAGAAATGCAACGTATAAAATCGAAGTGAAAAATCCAAACCATAAATCAAAAGGCGTTCTCTTCATGATGGTAAATGGAAAGAAAATTCAAGGCAATATAGCCCCTTTTTTTAATGATGATAAAGAACATACCATTGAAGTTACTCTAGAATAAAACTATACTAAAAAAATGCATCAAATGAAAAATACATTAAAAACAATGCTTATTTTATTTGCATTCAATCTCCTATTTACGGCTTGCAAAAAAAAATCAGAAACTAAAACCGCACCAAAAAATATTTTATTTATTGCAGTAGATGATTTAAAACCTCTACTTGGTGCTTACGGCGATTCCATCGTAAAAACGCCGAATATAGATAAATTAGCAGCCAATGGTTTTGTCTTAGAAAACAATCATTGTCAGCAAGCCGTTTGTGGGCCTTCTCGGGCAAGTATTATGACAGGTAAAAGACCTGACTATACCAAAATTTGGGATTTAAAAACACGGATACGATCTATCAATCCTAATATTGTGACGATGCCCCAATATTTTAAACAAATTGGTTTTGAAACAGCTGCTGTTGGTAAAATTTTCGACTTTAGATCTGTAGATAGAGGAAACGATTCTATTTCTTGGACTCATAAATATTTAGGTTTAAAAAGAACACAAAAAGAATATGTAAATGAAACCGAAAGGGTGTCTTATGAAGTTTTATATACGCATGACAGCACAACGGTTGATGGTAAAGTTGCAAGCAGAAGTAACAATTTTTTAAGAAAATTTGCAAAAGAAAAAAAACCATTCTTTTTAGCGACCGGCTTTCACAAACCTCATTTACCTTTTGTCGTTCCAAAAAAATATTGGGACCTGTATCCATTAGAAACCATTACGTTGCCTGCATATCAAAAAGATCCTGAAGGTGCTCCGTATTATGCAACACAACCAAGTTGGGAACTAAGAGGCGGGTATGACGATTTTCCAAAAGATTACAGCGTTGCAATTTCTAAAGAAAAGCAAAAGAAATTGATTCAAGGCTATTATGCGAGTGTTTCATTTATAGATCAACAAATTGGGAAAGTAATAGATGAATTAGACCGATTAGGTTTAAGAGAAAATACGGTCATTGTTCTTTGGGGTGATCATGGGTGGCATTTAGGAGATCACAATATGTATTGCAAACACACTAATTATGAGCAATCTACAAGGTCTCCATTAATTTTTTCAGCAGGAAAAAAAAGGATAGGAAAATCGAATTCTCCAACAGAATTTATAGATGTATATCCAACTTTATTAGAATTGGCAGGCGTTCAATCGCCAGGAAATTTAGATGGTGTTAGCTTGGTTCCTTTATTAGAAAACAAAGTAGCAAAAGTGAAAGAGTTTGCTGTAAGTCAATTTACAAGAGAAGATGATAAAATGGGGTATACGTTCCGCAATACAACGCACCGATATACCATTTGGATGAAGGGCCACTTTAGATCTAATCAACCCTTTGATGCTGCTCTTATTGATGCTGAAGAATTGTACGATTATGACAAAGATCCGCAAGAAACTAAAAATTTAATTGATGAAAAAAAATATAAAACGATCAAAGAAAATTTAAAATCGAAAGCAATCTCATTTTTTAAAACCCAAGAACTTAAATAATGAAAACCTATATATCAAATGCTCTAATTGTAGTCGCTTTCTTGTGGATCATTATTAGTTGTAACCGCTTTAAAGAAGACAAATTACCCGAAGCTATTTCTTATAACTTTACGCCAAAAGACACCACATGGAAACAGTTATCCATTAGAGAAAAAATTGGGCAAACCATGATTGTGAGAGCATTTCATAAATCTCAGGTTGAGGAATTTGGTTCTATCGAAAATATGATGAAAACCTATCCTATTGGAGGCCTCTTTATCCCGTGGTGGGATTACCTGAACACCCCCCCAAGAAATCAAGTCATTTCTACAATTAAAAAGGCAGTTTTAGACTATGAAAATGCATCAAAATACCCAATGATTGTGACAGAAGACTTTGAACGAGGCGTTGGAAGTATTTATAGCGAATTTACAAATATGCCTTCCGAAATGGCTTTAGGTGCTGCTAATCGCACCGATTTAGCCTACAAGTTTGGAAATGCGATCGCTAAAGAATCCAACGTATTAGGCATCAATTGGCTCTTACATCCTTTGGTCGATTTAAACATGAATCCATTACAAGATTTAGTGATAGAACGGGCCATTTCTGATGACGCCACAAGAGCATATCCATTATTAAAAGCTCAAATTCAAGGCATGAATGCTCAAGGCGTAGTTGCGACGATAAAGCATTTCCCAGGCGATGGGGCGACCATTAAAAACCAGCATTTAATCACCTCAGCAAACAATCTATCTGTTCCAGAATGGAATGCAACTTTTGGCACTTTATATCAAAAAATGATCAATAATGGAGCCCCTTGTATTATGGTGGGACATATCCGTTTTCCGGCGTATCAAAAAGAAAAAAGAAACGGAGTGTTATTGCCGGCTTCTTTATCCGAAGAGTTAATGGTTGGATTGTTGAAAAAGAAAATGAAATTTAATGGCATCATTATGTCCGATGCGTTAAATATGGGCGGAGTTGCTGGGTATTATGACTCCGAAATAGAAACTTCATTAGCCGCTTTTAAAGCTGGCGTAGACATGGTTTTATGGCCAACCTTAAAATTCATGGATTCGTTGGAAGTCCGCATCAAACGTGGCGAGATTCCAATGTCCCGATTAGATGATGCCGTAGAAAGAATTTGGGGTGTTCGGGAACACTATGACTTATTAAAAAAGAAGAACTCTATTTTTTACACGTTGAGTGATTCTGAAAAAAGAACCATCAAAAAAGATGGACAAGAAATTGCAAATACTGCGGTGACTTTATTAACGGATTCCATTAAAATCCCTTTAAAACCTTCGGAAAACAAACGAATTGCAATTGTGAATATTAGTCATAAAAACAGAACAAAAGAATTGCGTTTAACTCAAAACCTCCTTCAAGAAAAAGGCTTTGTTGTAGATACCATTCTTCACAACCCTGGTTTTTTAGAATGGGAAGAAAATTTAAAATTCTTTGATACCTACGATAAAGTGCTGGTTGCTTTTGAAAATAGATATTTCAATCCTCTGGGAGCTTCATTATTAAAAGATAAAGAAGCCTTAGCTGTTTGGACGATGGGAATGCTTCCTCAACATAAAATTATTGCAGTTTCTTACAGCAATCCCTACTATGTGAATTTTTATTTTGATAATGCCTACATCGGAATTAATGCCTATAGTTTAAATGCGTTTTCTCAAAAAGCAGTTGTAGATGCATTAACAGGTGTTATTCCATTTAAAGGAACAACCCCTGTGAAGTTAGATCATGACGTTTTGAAATAGTAAAAATGTTTTTAAAAATAGAGCTTACTTTTGGTTCCATTTTTCAATAAACCCTTTTGCTAATTTTCCGGAAACAGTTAAATCTTCATCCGACCAATTTCCGCGCGTATTTGCGGTTGGTTTTAATGCAGAAGCACCTTCATCTTTATGATTAATCGACCAATTACAATGCGTTAGATTGTTTTTTTTCATGAAATCCATCCAATTTTCGGTAGACGCCGCATCCACTTTACCGCCTCCATCCGCATCAACACTCCCCCACTCTGTGACGATTAAAGCAATCCCATTATCGATCGCTTTCTGTGCTTTATTCATGAGCCATTCTTTATGAGACGCTGCATAGAAATGTAACGTATACGCAATATTTTTATAGCCTTTTATGGGATTATTTGAGGCATCATCTACATCTTGAGACCAATGAGGTGTGCCAACCACAATTATATTATCTGGATCTATTTTTCGAATCGCTGCAATTACGTTTTCGGCATACGGTTTGATGACATCGTCCCATGAAACAACTAAAGGTTCGTTGTAAATTTCATAAATAATGTTTGGATGTTTGCCATATTTTTTAGCCATTTCTGTAAAAAACACAATCGCTTCTGTTTCATTATTTTCAGCTTTATGGCTGTGCCAATCGATAATTACATAGAGTCCCAAATCTAAGCACGCATCTACCACCGTTTCTAATTTCCTTTGATTGGTCTTTTTATCAAAAAGATAACTATCATGAATATCTGGATCTGCTGTCATTGGTATTCTAATAATATCTGCATGCCACTCATCTTTTAAATGTCTAACTACCTTTTTATTATAAAACATATTTCCTCTATAATAATCATTAGACCAGAACAAACTATTCCCAGCAAAACTGACAACTTCTCCTCTACTGTTGACCATGTTGGTGCCATTAATTGAGAGCGCACCATTAAGATGCACAATCGAATCCTCTATTAAACTGACCGCTTGTCGGGTGTCAGCTGTATTGGTTTTGCAGCCTGATAAAATTAAAATGCATAAAATAAAAGTTCTCATATGTGTTATTAAGGTTCGTTATAAAATTGGTGCTCTAACAAATCTAAAATATATTTTTCATTAATTTTTTTGAACCTCTCGGATTTGATGATTCCTAAACCTTTTAAGATGCAGAGTAAACCTATTTTTTTTAAATCAGATTTACATTTATAAAATAATAAATTAATTTTTTTACCAATGATGAAAAACAGAATATTATACTTAGGATTAGTGGTTTTATTGACCGTTGGATGTACGACTAAAAGCAAAAAGCTAACGGAAGATTCAAAAAAGAAACCAAATATTATTTTTTTTATTGCTGATGACATGTACCCTTGGATGTTTAATAATACACCCGAAGGGAAAAATAAAAATGGGGATCCTTTAAACCTAACGCCTACGTTGGATAGAATGGCGAAAGAAGGCGTCTGGCTAGAAAACATGAAGGTTGTATCTCCTGTATGTACGCCAAGTCGTTACAATTGTGTTACTGGAAACTATGCGAGTCGAGCTACGAATGATGCTTTTGTTGGCTTTACTAAAAAAAATGACGGACAAACGGTCATTCAATGGAATTCTTACATTGTTCCAGGTGAAAAAACAATGGGCACCTATTTTCAAAAACTAGGTTACAAAACGGGTTTTGTTGGCAAAAATCATCTTATAGAAAGTTTATCACAAGTGGGAGAATCTGCAGTACCTGATTTGCTTGCAGATCCTAAAGACCCTCAAGTCATTAAAGACTTAGAATACCGTTTCACGGAATTACAAAAAGACATTAAAAAGTCTGGATTTGATTACGCAGATAAATTATACCACAACAACCCCAACTGGTTAGGAATACGAGCATTGGCCTATCAAAACACCGATTGGATTGCAGAAGGTGGCGTCGAGTTTATTGAAACTTATAAAGATGATCCTTTTCTATTATACATTGCAACGACCATCCCACATGCACCTTTAGACCCTGAACGTTCTTGGCAAGCAGATCGAAGAATTACGGCAAGAGGAATTTTAGATAAAGCACCAAATGTATTGCCACAACCCCCAGTAGAATCCATTAAAAAACGAATTAAAGAGGCAGGTTTAGAAGGTAAAAAACGTGAAAATCTATTATGGTTAGATGATGCCGTTGGCGCCTTATTTAAAACATTAGAAAAAGAAGGCGTTTTAAACAATACGATTGTTGTTTTCTTTAACGATCACGGACAAGACTTTAAAGGAACTTTGTATGAAGGCGGTGTGAATGCACAAGCTTTTATTTGGAAACAAGGCGGATTTAAAGTAGGAAATGTATTAACAAATTTAGTTTCAAACGTAGACTTTTTACCCACTCTTTTAGATTTAGCGGGCGACACAAATCACAAAAATGATTTTGACGGAAAAAGTTTTAAAGCTGCTTTAGAAGGCGAAAATCTTGTAGGAAGAACTTCTATGTATCACGAATTAGGATACGCAAGAGCGGTCGTTAAAAATGACTTTAAATATTATGCCGTGAGATACCCAAAATGGGCCCTAGATTTTACATTAGAACAACGAAAAGACACCTTGGCAAAATACTCCAAGTTTAGAGAGTCTTTTGGTGAGCATGCAATTTCAAAGAATCCAAAAGCACCTTATGGGCATTTGGAAATGGTTCCTGGCGGTGGTGGCGCAGAACACAATGCCTACAAAAACCATCCGAACTTTACAGCGACTGATCAGTTGTATGATTTAAAAAACGATCCCAATGAAAAAGTCAATTTATTTAATAACCCTCAATATGCAGAACAATTAAAAATGTTAAAAGCAGAACTAAATTCTTATCTATCCAATTTACCTGGTAAATTTGATCTTTAGTTCCTTTTAGATTTTCAGACCCCATACGACTGCATTTAAAATGCATAAAAACTCCGATGAATCATCGGAGTTTTTTTTAGTTATATCAGAAAACATAAGTTGATTTATGACAACTCATTTGACTTGTATAAATTTGCAAACTAGACATCACCCTAAAAAACTAGATCGGTCTTTAAAAAATAAATGAAGCATTTGAAATACAAATGTTATATTGCAATAAGAAATTGACGGCTCTATTTTTAAGATGAATAGGGCGACTCACAGAATTTAAAGTCATCTAAAACAATATACAATGAGTAAACCAAGCTTTATAAACGAACTCTCTATTCCGGCTATTGCGGCACCAATGTTTTTAATTTCAGGACCAAAACTGGTCATCGAATGTTGTAAAAACGGGATTGTAGGCACATTTCCAGCACTCAACCAACGGACAAGCGAAGGCTTTGAAGAATGGTTGATTGAAATCAAGGCAGCACTTGTTGATTTTGAAAAAGAAACAGGAACAAAACCCGCGCCATTTGGCGTTAATTTGATTGTTCATAAATCAAATCCAAGAGTACAAGCTGATTTGGCGCTCTGTGTCAAACATCAAGTCCCAATTATTATTACCTCGTTGGGAGCCGTGCCTCAACTGGTAGAGGCCATCCATAGTTATGGTGGATTGGTCTTTCATGATGTAATCAAAAAACGGCATGCCGAAAAAGCATCTGAAGCAGGCGTTGATGGACTTATTGTGGTCGCAGCTGGTGCGGGTGGTCATGCAGGAACGCTGAACCCAATGCCGTTAGTCGCTGAAATTAAAAGTTTTTTTAAGAAAACAGTGATTCTATCGGGCTGTATTAGCAATGGTCGTGATATAGCATCCGCCATGCAAATGGGTGCAGATGTTGCTTATATGGGCACTCGATTTATCAATACAAAAGAGAGTAAAGCACCTGAAGCTTACAGGGATATGATTATTTCCAGTGGCGCCAATGATGTGGTCTATACCGCTGCAATTTCTGGGGTTGCTGCTAATTTCCTTCGCCCAAGTATGGAAGCCATGGGCATTACAGAGGATATGCTAAGTCAGGATAAAAAAATTGATTTTGGAAGCGAACTCACGCCCCATGAAAGTGAAGCAAAAGCCTGGGCAACCATTTGGTCGGCTGGGCAAGGCGTGACTAATATTCATGACTCCCCTTCTGTAGCAGAGTTGGTCGCTACTATGAAAACGGAATTTAAACAAGCCATCGAAGCTCAATACCAACTTTTGGAAACGTATAAATAATTTTATATAGACGTGTAATTTTAAGCCTGTGAAAACAGGCTTTTTTTAGGACGAATCGCGAACCGAAAGCGTAGAACTCACCACCACTTCTTTCATTTCTTTGGATTTGGTTCTCAGTGCTTCGACCATCATCGCTGCCGCTGAGTTTCCAATCGTATAACTATGTTGATTGATCGTAGTTAATTCGGGAGTCAAGTTATGCGCCATACGTTCACTGGCATACCCAATCACTGCCACATCTGATGGGATCTGTTTTCCAGATATTTTAACTGCTTTTAAGGCTGCTAAAGAGGCATCGGTATCCAATGCAATAATTGCATCTACTGGGTTCGCTTTTAAATAATCGACCATATCACTGCCTGCATGGTGTTCATCCGACTCTAAAATCACTGGCGATAAACCAGCGGTTCCCATGGCTTTGACATACCCTTCCGAACGTTGCTGCCCTACATTTAATTTATGAATGGTGGATAATAATACGATGTGCTTTCGCTTTGAACTAATTAATTTTTGAGTTGCTTCAGATAGGGCCGTAAAATCATTCGTCGTCACTTTTCCACAGTTGACAGATTCAATCACCCGATCAAACATCACAATCGACTTCCCATTGTCCAGCACATTGGTGAAATGATCATAATTTTGTAACGACTGCGTTTCTTCACTCACGGCGACTATAAAACCATCGACCACCCCATTGGATAACATATTAAATGTTTCTACCTCTTTGGCGTGCGATTCTTTGGTTAAACACACAATAATATTAAAATTAGTATCCGAAATTAAACTCTCAATCCCATACAACGCGCGTGCAAAAAAACTGTTTTGAACACTTGGAATCACTACTGCAATGGTATTGGTTTTTCCCGATTTGAGACCAACCGCAATTTTATTGGGTTGATAATTATGAAGTTTTGCCAATTCAACAATCCTTGTTTTGGTGGCATCACTTATCTCGTGACTGTCATTCAGTGCTTTTGAAATGGTAGAAATAGACACTCCTAAAATAGAAGATAATTGTTTTAATGTAATATTGGATCCCGCCATGTAAGCAATGTGGTTAGTGAAACTCAAAGGTACTATAAGCTAAGGTCTCAACAAAATTTAATTAGATTCTAATCTCTTTTCAATGTTCTTACAAACAGTCGGAGTTGTAGCATCTAGCAATCGTATCGGGATGAGTTCTTCCAAAAAATCGTAAACTTAATAGACAATCCGAATTCGCTTCAGAAAACCCCTTATGTCCGTTGTTCTAAACCCATTGAAAATTAAAATTAAAGTCTTATTATTTAATTTGATATCAATCTTTGAAATGTATCCATCGCTTATTTGTAGGTCGAAAAACGCATGAGTATACTAGAAAAGTGAAAAGAATCCTTCGTTTTATCAACTAAAAGATGTAGCCTAATTGGCTTTTCACTTCCTATTTTCATATAAGTTCAAACTACTTTATTCTTTGAAAATCCATCAGAACCTTTGTAGCGCCCAATGTGGTTTTAAAGAGATATTCTCTGCCAAGAGCATCCGTAAATTGCACCCATTCACGAGACCCATTTGATGTATAGCCAAGCGACACATCGGTCCAAAGTGTAGACCATACATATTGAGTTAAGGATAGAGCCTTTGGGGATACAGCAAGCGTACCATTATTTGAGACAAAATAACCCACATCACCATTGATTGAAATATCGCTTGCGACATTTCGTATATACAACTGACTCTCAGTTACTGAATAAAAAAGCTCCCATTCCCCATCAAAAGTATTGCTGGTAACATCGTAGTCTTGGGCTTCGATCATTGACTTGGCTTCCAGACTCGAAACTCCTGTTATATTTTTCCAATGTGCGACATCGCTATCTGGGGTGGTATTGCTATTGGTTCCTGTGATGTTTTTGTAAAGACTTCCTTCATAAATTGCAATATGGTTCGGATCATAAACGCCTCCATTGGTCGCATTTATCCAAGCGGTTGAAAACGTATCTGCGGATAAATCTTTTGAAACTGTTATATTTTGATTTTCTTCAATTCTTAAAGCCAATGTGGATGTGCCAGAATTTGAAGTGTAAAATTCCGCTGAGGAATTTCCATTTCCAATGGCTTTAAATTTTGCAATTCCATTAGATCCATTAAATCCAATATCCAAATAATTTAGGGATGAAAATTGTCCATTATTAATTTTAATATTCCCACGTGAAATCGTGCCACTAGAACTTGTCGTTAAACGATCGATTCCATTTGTTTTAACATACACTTTATCGTCGTCTGTAGATCGCTCTGTTTCTACCGAAGTATCACCATCTGTATCTGAAACTAAAGTAGCGGCATGTTTCGTCCAATTTGTGGTATCTAAAGTTGGGTCAATATCCGTATTGACTCCTGTTAAGCTTTTATAGAGTACTCCATTATAATTGACAATGTCATTCGTGGTATAACTCCCGTCACCAGATTCGGATTGCCAAAGTGGAACAACCGCTGACTCCGTTTCCTCCCAACTCGTACCACTATATAACCACACACTATTGGTGGTCATGTCATAAACTTGCATTCCTTGTTGATCGGCACTCACGGATAAAGCCGTATGATCTACGATACGAGGCATGAGAAACCCTGCGTCCGTACTCACTACATCTAAGGCGGCTTTTGGACTGGTGGTTCCGATTCCTACTTGAGAAAAAGTCGTTAGACCTACTGCAAAAAATAGGGCTGTTAATAGGTTTGCTTTTAAACTATTTATTTGGTTTCTAGGTTGATTTGGCATGGGCTTAGATTCTGTTATAATTGGTTCATTTGATTTGCAAATACACAATACTGTCTATGTTTTTTTTAAAAAAAATCAACAAAACAAATTTCAATAAAATTATCCAAAACAAAAATACCTATGTAACAAACGGCATATTGACGTAATAAAGACCCGTTTTAACGTCATATACGGCTATAAATATCTTTTTACCAATCTATAATCAAGCCGTGTTTGGAATGACTGTTTAATATAATGTTGTTTATTTTATTCAAATAATTAAACGATAAAATTTAAGAACTACTGAAAAAAAATAGAGTTTGTCACCGCAATCCCATGGCTCAATAAACAGATGCTGAAACAAGTCCAGAACGATTTAATGTATCCAAATTGTCACGTTTAAACACATCGGTTTTTGGAGATAAAAATTTAATACAGAGCAAGATTATAAGGAACGTTTATTTATCTATTTATCCAAGCATCAGCGTGCAATACCGTTTTTGGTCTTACTAATATTGTATTATTTGCATCTAATAAATAATAGGTAGGTGTACCTGTTACGTAATACTCTTTTGCTGCCTGGGTATCCCAACCTTTATAATCGCAATGGGTTTGTTGCCATGGCATATTTTTATACGTTTTTTTAAATGCGGCTGGGTCTGTATCTATACTTATATACACAATTTCTACATTTTTAGCTTTCCACTTTTTATAGTTTTCTATTAATTTAGGAATCTCTTTTGTACAATGCGGACACCAACTTGCACCAAATACTACTAATTTATTGGTTTTTATATCGCTTAATTTTTTATTGTTTGCAAATACAATTTCCGGGGCTTTATTGCCTGGTTTCATTTTTCTGTAGCTTTCTAGTTTTGCAGCTACATCATCTTTTAAAGAACACTGTTGCGTATCTAATAAATAAAGAGATACATACTCTGATGCCTTAATTAGGCTACGTTTTTCAAAATAATTATATAAATGATCTGCTACTGTATTTAACAAACTGTCGTTTTCTTGTAAATTATCTATGAGGTGCTGTGAGCTTAGATTCATTTGACTATATACGCTATCTAAAGATTGCCCCATGTTTTCTAACAACATATAATGCCCTTCAATTAATTCTTTAAACAAACCACTTGTTTTAAAATTAGGGTGGTTAAAATTGGTGGTTCTAAAAAAAGAAATAGCACTAGGTATTTGGGCTGTTTTTTTTCTAACAATAACAGGCATTTCTTCTACCATTTTACGGTAAGGTATAAACCAACGTGTATAACTCTGTTTTGGCAAATTGGCTACAAATTGGGTATCTTCTTTTTGCAAACGATTTTGTTCTTTTTTTAGTTGCTTTAAAAGCTTTTTTTGTTTGGCAAACAAAGGTTGGTTTTTGTACAGAGGCTCTAAAAAAGCAAAAGCAGATAAGGCATTGCCGCGCAAACTTTGGTCTTTGGCATATTTTATAAAGTTTGTGTTTTCTTTACTGTTTATAAACTGTAAACTATCTGTTTCTTTTAAATGGGTGCCTTTTAATTGTATACTAGGTGCTGTTAAAACAAACACCAAATTACTATTATCTTGGGTGTTTAAAATAGCCATCCCTTTATAGTCTTTTGAGTAGTGTAGTGTAAAGTTACCTGCTGCATCTATAGTGCTTTTTGCTAGTTCAGTAGTTTTGTTGTAGTTAAAACCTGTTAAGGTTATTTTTTGCCCTATATGCTGTTTTAGGTTACCTGTTAGGGTTTGGGCGGTTATTAATACACTATACATTAGTGTAATTAGGATACATACTTTTTTCATTTTTATTGTTTTTTTTATTGTTTTTTTTTTTTGTTTCTTCAAACTGTTTTGTCATTCTGTAAGAATCTTATACTACTTGTCATGCTGTAAGCATCTTGTGTGGGTTCCTTACAGGAAGACAAACTGGACGGGACACTAACCACACTG
>Ga0209196_1000374_pt1 | contig 36562 bp, 30 predicted proteins | sample COGITO_mtgs_1105_5_FD_184801 | JGI IMG/M metagenome (GOLD analysis project Ga0209196, IMG submission 184801) | Pelagic marine microbial communities from North Sea - COGITO_mtgs_110509 (SPAdes) (version 2) | ecosystem: Environmental > Aquatic > Marine > Epipelagic ... | reverse complement strand
CGGCTATCGTAAAGACCTTGTTGATGCCTTTACCTACTTACCTAAGCTGTGTAGCCATATTCATTTCCCCATGCAATCCGGCTCAGATCGCATCCTGAAGCAAATGCGCCGTCCTTATAAACATGCCAAGTTTGTAGAGATTTGTCAGAATATGAAAGCGGCGCGTCCTGATCTCGCGATCACGACCGATATTATCGTTGGTTTCCCGGGCGAGACAGAGGAGGACTTCCAAGCGACAGTGGATACCGTCAAGCAGCTTGAATTTGATAACGCCTTTGTGTTTCGCTACTCTAAGCGGCGCAATACCCCTGCCGCTGAGATGGAGGGCCAGATTTCAGAGCGTGTAAAAGAAGAGCGCAATCAGATCTTATTGGCGGTGGTCAATGAGCTTGCGGTCAAAAAAAATGAGGCATTTGTCGGAACGCGCCAGCAGATACTTTGCACAGGGCTTTCCAAGACGAACAAGGCCCGCCTTATGGGGCGAACGGCACAGAACAAAATTGTCATCTTTGACGGTGATGCTGAACGCATGACCGGCCAGATATTTGATGTCCTCATTGAGGAGACAACCGGGTTCTCACTTTACGGAACCCCCGTGCTGTCCTAGAAATAAGCCTTTTCATGGGTGCAATTGCCCATAGTATCCAGCACCAGTCATTCTACTGCCTAAAGATCACCGTTATGCACCCCTACGAAACAATCTCACTAGACACAGCAGGGTATGTCCTTGCGGCTTGGCTCATTGGTTTGCATTGCTGGATGTTAATGAAACCCACTGCGAGCAGAAATTTTTTGATCAAGCTGCCGCGAAATGGATCGATTGCTCCATGGTTAATGGGTGCTGGCATGTTCTGGTTTTGGTTATTAGTGGCCCCAGACGGTTTGGGACCGCTGAGTAAACTGCAGATGGATTTGGGCGAATTTAATCAGGCGAAGAGCCTGCTGCGCATTATTATTCCTATCGCAGCGCTGGGCATGATTACACAGGTGAAGGAGTTTCTTGCGATACGCGGCATCGGCTTACTCGCCCTCATGGCTGCAGCACCCCTTATTTACGCCGCCTATCTTGAATCACCAAGTAGCCGCTTACTGATACCCATTTATGCCTACGCGATGGTTTTTGGTGGTCTTTTTTGGGTTGGAATGCCCTTCACCTTGCGGGATCTGATCACCTGGGTAACGAAAACGGAAAGTCGTTTCCGTATCTCAGCCTTTGCCGGCCTTGGCTATGGTGTTCTGGTGCTCATTTGCGCAATTTTGTGGTGGTAAATGTTTGGGGCTCATTTCGGGGCTCATTTCGTCTTATACCATGTGAATCCAGTGCTTGCGGGGCGAAACAGGCCTGTTGCACATTAGAATCATTCTAAATTTAGACTTGCTCACTGAAAAATCGGAGCTAGTTTGCCGTCTCTACTGCCATGCGGCCTGCCCGCGGCGAGCTCAGAACAAATTCAGCAATTCAGAGGTATACAGATGTATAAGAAGCTTACAGATCAACAGCCCACCAACCATCCCCAGCTCAAGGGCCTGCGGATGACGCGTCAGCGCCGTGAGGTTTATGATGTGCTGATGAGCCACCGTGATCATCCAACCGCCTCTGAAGTCTATGAGCGGGCAAAATCGAATATGCCAGGGATTTCTTTGGCGACTGTTTATAACTGCCTGGAAGCACTAGTTCAGCATGGAGCCGTACGCCAAGTGCATTTTGAGCGTGAATCTTCACGTTACTGCCCGAATTTGACTGCACACGGTCATTTTCAAGATGAAAAATCCGGAACGGTAATCGATGTGCCACTTAAGAAAGGCGCCAGCCTGACCGATCTGCTGGATCTTCCTGAGGGAGTGCAGGTCAACAACATAGAAATCACCCTGACGGGCAAACTTTCCAACTAATCAATCCTTAGAAATAATCATTACAAATAATACTATGAGCTTAGTCATCAAAGACCTACACGCCAATGTTGAGGACACACCCATTCTCAAGGGAGTAAATCTCGAAATTCCAAAAGGTGAAGTACATGCCATCATGGGACCCAACGGATCCGGTAAATCAACACTTTCCAAGGTGATTGCCGGCCACGACGACTACGAGATTACCTCGGGTTCGGTGAGCTTGGATGGCCAAGATATCCTTGATCTAGATGTGGATGAGCGCAGCCGTGCGGGAATCTTCCTGGCCTTTCAATACCCCGCTGAAGTCCCAGGCGTTTCTAATGCCAACTTTATTCGTGCCGCCCTTCAGGCTCGTTTGCCCAAGGGCGAGGAAATCGATGCGGTTGCCTACTACAAAGACCTTTACTCGAAGATGGATGTGCTAGAAATGAACCGTAAGTTCACCGCCCGTGCCGTCAACGAAGGGTTTTCCGGTGGTGAGAAGAAGCGCAACGAGATCTTGCAGATGATGATGCTCGACCCTCAATACTGTATCCTCGACGAAACCGATTCCGGTTTGGACATCGATGCTCTTAAAATCGTGGCCAAGGGCGTGAACGCTATGCGTTCCCCTGATCGTGGAATCTTGATGATCACCCACTACCAGCGTTTACTCGACTACATTGAGCCCGATTACGTGCACGTGATGGCCGATGGGCAGATCGTCAAAACTGGAGGTAAGGAGTTGGCACTTGAGCTGGAAGAAAGCGGCTATGATTTTCTGAAGGACGGGGGCCTTGTAAACGCCTAACAATATTTAATATGAGTGCAGAAGCAACCATCGACCAAGAAACCCAAAATGCGATCGATGTCGATCGCGCCAAGGGGGACTTTCATTTCCCCGAGAATCATAAATATGATGCAGGGGTCGGCTTGTCGACCGACACGATCAACTACATCAGTGACGTCAAGAATGACCCTGACTGGGTGCGTGCGTATCGACTCAAGGCCTACGAGACATTTCTCAGCAAGCCGATGCCGACTAACTGGGCTACGGAAGATCTTAACAACATCCACTTTGATGAAATCCGCTATTATCTCGCAGACGGCCAGAAGCCAATGCGTAATTGGGAAGACGTTCCCGCTGAGGTGCTAGAAACGTTCGAACGTCTCGGTGTGCCTGAGCAAGAGCGGGCATTTCTTGCCGGCGTTGAGGCCCAATATGATTCTGAAACTGCTTACTCAAGCGTTAAGGAGGAACTCGAAAAAGACGGTGTGATTTTTGTTAACTCTACCGAGGGCCTTAAAGAGCATGAGGAGATTTTCCGCCCGTGGTTCGGCAAGGTGATCCCTACTGGAGATAATAAATTTTCAGCGCTTAACAGCGCTGTGTTCTCTGGCGGCTCATTCATCTACATTCCCAAAGGGCTTAAGGTGAAGCATCCGCTGCAGGCATACTTCCGAATCAACTCTGAGAACTTCGGCCAGTTTGAGCGCACGCTCATCATTGCTGACGAAGGCGCTGAAGTGATGTATATGGAAGGCTGCACCGCCCCTAAGTTTGAATCAACTACTCTCCACTCTGCTGTGGTTGAGCTCGTTGCTATGAAGGGCGCCAAGATACAGTATGTCACCGTGCAAAACTGGAGCTCCAATGTCTTCAACCTGGTCACCAAACGTGGCCTCGCCCACGAAGACGCTGAGGTGCGCTGGATCGACTGTAACATCGGCTCACGCCTGACCATGAAATACCCTGGAGTGGTGATGAAGGGCGAGCGCGCTCGTGGCGAAGTGATCTCGATTGCCTTGGCTAACGATGGTCAGCATCAGGATACAGGGGCAAAGATGATTCACGCCGCCAACAATACCACGTCGAATGTTGTTTCTAAATCTATCTCAGTCGGAGAGGGCCGCGCAACATACCGCGGTCAGGTGCTTATTCCTAAACACCTCAAAGGCTGTAAGAATAACACCGAGTGTGATGCATTGATGATCAACTCAAACAGTAAAACGGATACCTATCCTGCAATTACTGTGCGTGGTAACCAGCACGTCACTCAGCACGAAGCGAGTGTCAGCCAGGTTAGCCAAGAAATGCTCTTTTACATGCAGCAGCGCGGGATTTCAGAGGCAGCTGCCATGAGCCTCGCGGTCAATGGATTTATCAACGACCTCGTGAGCGAGTTCCCGATGGAATACAGCGTCGAGCTGAAACGCTTGATCGAACTCGAGATGGAGGGGTCGGTGGGTTAACTTCCGCAACGGAGACATCGACTATTCACACGAAATTTTGACTATTTTACGACAATGATTACAGCAACGATTCCTGCCTGGTTTGAAGAAATCCAGCAAAGTGCACAAGCTGAGTATGACACCTTACCGATGCCATCCCGCAAGGATGAGAATTGGCGATTTGGAAACTTAAAGCAGCTGGATTTTGACGGCTTCACGCCTGAGGACAGCAGCGAGATATCTTACAACATTCCCGAGCTGCCTGCTGGGGTGATCTGTCTTCCTTTTGAAGAGGCTTTGCAGCAGCATGGAGAGCTGGTGAAGGAGCATTTTATGAAGCGTGAAGCGCGTCTCGGCTCGGTGAAATACGCTGCTTTGCACAAAGCGAATGTGAAAAGCGGACTCTTTGTCTATGTGCCAGATGGCGTATGTGTCAAACAACCGATTGAGGTCAACCATGTCATTTCAGGAGCTAAGAAGATAGCTTTCCCGCATACATTAATCATCACGGGCAAAAATGCTGAAGTTAGCGTAGTGGACAGGTTTTCGAGTGCCAACAATGATGATGCTGGTCTCTGCATCGCGGTAAACGATCTCATTGCTGGTGACGGCTCCAAGTTGAGCTACTGTGCAATCCAAGAACTTAACCTCAGCAGCCGCATGATTCAGGTGAATGCCACCCAACTCGGGCGTGATGCTCATGCCATTGCTTTCACCCTCAATACCGGTGCCCAGTGGGCGCGCAACGAGGCAATCAGTCATATGGAAGGTGAAGGCGCTCACTCTGACATGCTTTCTTGTTCGATTCCTACGGGAACTCAGCAGTATGATCAGCGGACTTACCAGCATCATGCCGCACCGCATACCAACAGTGACCTGCTCTATAAAAACACACTATATGGAACTTCCCGCACGGTTTTCTCTGGCCTGATCCTTGTTGATCAAGGCGCTCATTACACAGACGCTTACCAGACATGTCGTAATCTGATGATGGAGGACACGGCCGAGGCAAATTCTATGCCCGGTTTGGAAATCAACGCCGATCAGGTCAAATGCTCACACGGCAGCACTTCTGCAAGTATCAGTGATGAAGAAATTTTTTATCTGCGCGCCAGAGGCATCCAGCCCCAAAAGGCACGTCGGCTGATCGCCAATGGTTTTTCCACAGAGGCAGTTGAGCGCATGCGCAATGATCGCCTTGAGGAGCTCGTCATCGAAGCGATTGATCGGAAATTCGCTTCTATTTAGGCAGTGGGCCAAAGCCTTATACTATAAAAGGGCTTATATCTTAAATAGCTACACCATTAGCTCTGCTAAATTTGTTCATTTTTTATTGAACAAATCTGTAAAATATGTTGAAGTCACGCTTCTAGAAGGGATTATTTATTAACGCCCATCTAATATTCAACATCACTTTACTTGCAGGGCATGGTTTTGGTCAATCACTGACTAAGCGACCGCGGGCGGATGCGTGCTAAAAATAAAAATTACAGCCCTTTTGACTACTACTTATGGGGAACCAGGGCTATTCATTAGTAAGTTGATAAACATACACAGGATATTTTTCTTGATTCCAATATCCTTTTGCTGCAAGTCAGCACCTCGCCACTGGCAAAAACTTTTATCACGGTAAACAATTAATGAGCGACCTCATCCATAACATTCACCCCGAGTTCAGCAGGCAGCTTGCCCGTGAGGACAAGGAAAAGCTACTCGGCCAGAGGGGCGCGGTGGTTTGGTTGTATGGCATGTCTGGTTCTGGCAAGTCAACGATTGCCAATGCTGCTGAGAAAGTGCTGCATCAACAGGGGCGCATGACAACGATCCTGGACGGCGATAACTTACGCACTGGACTCAATCAGCATTTGGGATTTTCCGATGACGATCGTCGTGAAAACATCCGCCGTGTTGCACATGTAGCAAAAATTTTCGCACAGCAGGGCATTGTTACCCTGGTTTCTGTCATCACGCCACGACAAGAGCTACGTGATCTAGCTCGAGACATTATCGGGTCTGATTATTACGAAGTTTTTGTGAAGGCGAGTTACGATCTTTGTGAAAAGCGTGATGTGAAGGGCCTTTATGCCAAAGCGGCCACAGGCGAGATTGAAAATTTCACCGGCAAAGACAGCCAGTTCGAAGAACCTACCAAGCCAGATCTTATTATCGAAACCGAAGGGCAGGAAGTTGCAGACAGTGTAACAACCTTGTTGGATGCGGTTCACTCAAAAATATCAAATACATAAAAAATCCATGTCTAATTATTCACTAAGCCATCTTGATCATTTGGAATCAGAGGCCATTTTTATTTTGCGGGAGACTGCGGCGCAGTTTGAAAACCCAGTATTGCTTTTCTCGGGAGGCAAGGACTCCATCGTGATGGCGCATTTGGCATATAAAGCATTTGCACCGTCAAAAATTCCATTTGTGCTCATGCATGTCGACACGGGACACAACTTCCCTGAGACGATGGTATTCCGCGATGAGTTTGTGGCAAAAATTGGTGCGCGCCTTGTGGTAGCCAGTGTTCAAAAGTCGATCGATGATGGTCGTGTAACAGAGGAAAAAGGAGTCAATGCCAGCCGCAACGGGCTTCAGACCGTGGCTCTCTTAGATGGCATCGAGGAGCATCAGTTTGACGCGGCACTCGGTGGCGGTCGCCGAGACGAGGAAAAAGCACGAGCCAAAGAGCGCTTCTTTTCCCATCGTGATGATTTTGGCCAATGGGACCCCAAGAACCAACGCCCAGAGCTTTGGAATATATTTAATGGCCGCAAGCACCATGGCGAGCACTTCCGGGTCTTCCCACTCTCCAATTGGACGGAAATGGATATCTGGCAGTATATCAAAAAAGAGAACATCGATTTGCCCAACCTTTATTTCTCTCATGAAAGAGAGGTGTTCGAGCGTAATGGTTCGCTGCTGGCGGTGACGGATTTTGTTACGGTTCAAGAAAGCGAGACGGTTGAGAAAAAAGTGGTTCGTTTCCGCACGATTGGAGATGCCACCTGCACAGGTGCCGTGGAATCACCAGCCGCAGATATCGATGCCGTTATTCAAGAGGTTGCCTCAGCGAGGCAAACTGAACGAGGCACTCGCTCTGACGATAAACGCTCAGAGACAGCCATGGAGGACAGGAAGAAAGAGGGCTATTTTTAGGCCCAAGGCGCACGCATCAATAACAACATAGATTTTACAACAATCACAGTATGAGCAATACAGACACATCAGGATACTTGGACATGGACCTTTTACGCTTTACCACAGCCGGTAGCGTAGATGACGGAAAGTCCACACTCATTGGCCGCCTACTCTACGACTCAAAAAATACTTTTGAAGACCAGATGGACGCTGTCGAGCAATCCAGTAAGCAGCGGGGCGACGAACACGTTAATTTGGCGCTGCTGACAGACGGCTTGAAAGCCGAACGCGAGCAAGGCATTACCATTGATGTAGCCTACCGCTACTTTGCGACGCCGAAACGAAAGTTTATCATCGCGGACACCCCTGGCCACATTCAATACACCCGTAACATGGTGACGGGCGCCTCAACGGCAAACCTAGCCATTATTTTAGTCGATGCTCGTAAGGGAGTTATTGAACAGACCTGCCGCCACTCATTTATCGCCAGTTTATTACGTATCCAGCACGTGGTGGTTGCTGTTAATAAAATGGATCTCGTGGACTATTCCCAGGAAGTGTATGACCAAATTGTTCATGATTTTAAAGACTTCGCATCCCGCCTCGATAGCTTTGTCGATGTCAGCTTTATTCCAATCAGTGCGCTCAATGGCGACAACGTCGTAGACCGCTCGGAGAATATGCCTTGGTATGAGGGTTCATCATTACTCTACCATCTAGAAACAGTCTACGTAGGTAATCAGGAAAACCATGTGGAGGCACGTTTCCCAGTGCAATGGGTTATCCGTCCACAGTCAGATGAGTGGCATGATTTCCGTGGTTATGCAGGCAGGGTAGCAGGAGGTGTTTTCAAGCCTGGTGACGATATCACCGTTCAACCATCCGGATTCACTACGAAGGTCAAGGCGATCTATATGGATGGCAAGGAAATCGAAGAGGCATACAGTCCGCTTTCAGTGGCACTCACCTTGGAGGATGAAATCGATATATCACGGGGTGATATGATTGTGAAAACCAACAACCCCCCCGAGGTCAATCAGGACATTGAGGCAATGATCTGCTGGTTTTCAGACAAGCCGATGACACCCAGAGGGAAGTATATTCTTCGCCATACCACTCGTGAGGTCAAAGCCATCATCAAGGAGGTGAATTACAAAGTGAATATCAATACCTTGCATAAAATTGAAGATGACAAGGATTTCCACCTCAATGACATTGGGCGTATCACACTGCGCACATCGTCCCCGCTGATTCACGATCGTTATAAGCGTAACCGCACCACGGGATCCTTTATTCTTGTTGATGCGCAAACCAACGAAACGGTTGCGGCGGGAATGATCGCTTAGCTTAAACCGCCGGCGTCGATACGCCGTAGTTCTTGACATTCAAGGCTCCAAGAGTAAGTCTCTTGGGGTTGAATAGCTGTATGCTCCTTTGTCGTTGCGCCTCTCCACTGGAATTCAAATCGCGACACTGATAAGTCGGCTTGCGTTTCGTATCCATTTTTAATGAAAGCTGCCTAGTTGTATGAAAGTTCCTTTGCTTGATGTAAATGCTCAGAATCACCCTATTGGGGATGAGCTACGTGCCGCCTTTGATGGTGTGCTCTCCACAGGTCGTTTTATCATGGGAGAAGAGGTTGAGAAGTTTGAAGTGAGTACCGCACAATACCTTGGCGTCAAACATGCTGTGGGTGTTTCATCGGGCACCGATGCCATCCTACTCGCTCTTATGGCACTGGGTATTGGTCAAGGTGACGAGGTTATTTGCCCGAGCTTTACTTTTTTTGCCACAGCAGGATGCATCACACGCACTGGGGCGACGCCTGTTTTCTGTGATAGTCATCTGGATAGTTACAATATTGATTTTGATTCAGCAGAATCGTGTGTCACCGAGCGCACGAAGGCGATTATTCCAGTGCACCTATTTGGTCAATCTGCCGATATGGATGCATGTCAGGCCTTTGCCAAAAAACATAAGCTGATCGTTATTGAGGACACGGCCCAATCGATGGGCGCGCGTTATGGATCACAGTATTGCGGATCAATCGGAGATTTTGGCACTTACAGTTTTTTCCCATCTAAGAACCTTGGAGGCCTCGGTGACGGGGGCCTGCTCGTAACACAAGATGACGCCCTGGCAGAGACGGCAATCAAGATGCGTAACCACGGCATGCATCCACGCTACTATCATCAGCTGGTGGGTGGCAACTTCCGACTCGATGCACTGCAGGCCGCACTGCTTAATGTGAAGTTTGCGCACTACGCAGATTATATCAGCGGGCGCCAAAGTAATGCCGCGTATTATTTAGAGCAATTGCAAGGGCTACCCGGCCTGGTGTTGCCAAGCGTTGAGCAAGGCAACGAACATATTTGGAACCAATTTACCATTAGGGTGTTAGATGGCAAAAGAGATGCATTCAAACAGACGCTTCTCGATGACGGCATTGGCTGTGAAATTTATTATCCAGTGCCTATGCACCAGCAGCAATGCTTTGCGGATGTTGTCAATCATGAGCAGGACCTGTGTGCTAACACTGAACTACTCGCCAAAGAAGTCATCAGCATCCCCGTTTACCCTGAACTCAAACGCGCGCAGCAAGACATCGTCATCGATGCGATACGTACATTCTTTAAATAGAATATTAACCAATCACCCTACAAGAAATAAGAAATATGAATACACCGAAAAAAATATGCTGTATCGGAGCAGGCTACGTTGGTGGCCCTACGATGGCCATGATCGCCGCCAAGTGTAGCGATATCCGTGTCGATGTAGTCGACCTCAATGCAGAGCGCATAGCCGCATGGAACTCAGATACACTGCCCATTTATGAGCCAGGATTAGATGAAATTGTGGAAGGAGCTCGTGGCAAGAATTTATTCTTCTCTACGGATGTGGAAGAGCATATCGCCGATGCTGATATCATCTTTGTGGCTGTGGGAACACCTACTAAAACTTATGGGATGGGCGCTGGTCGTGCGGCTGATCTTTGTTATATCGAATCCGCAGCTCGCATGATCGCCAAGGTCGCGAGAGGCCCCAAAATCATTGTCGAAAAAAGCACCATTCCCGTTCGCACCGCTGAGGCCATGCGCACGATTTTAGATGCCAATGCCGGAGACGGTGAATTTCAGGTTCTTTCTAACCCGGAATTCTTGGCGGAAGGAACAGCGATTGAAGACCTGCAAGATCCTGATCGTATTCTCATTGGTGGCGAGCGCACACCTGCCGGCGATGCTGCAGTAGAGGCACTGGTTAGTGTTTATAATCAGTGGATACCTCGAGAGAATATCCTGACCACCAATCTGTGGTCTTCGGAGCTCTCTAAGCTCGTAGCAAATGCATTTCTTGCGCAGCGAATTTCATCGATTAACTCGATCTCTGCTCTTTGTGAAAAGACAGGTGCCGATGTCGATGAGGTAGGTCGTGCGATTGGAACGGACTCACGAATCGGGCCAAAATTCCTCAAGGCTTCGGTTGGTTTTGGTGGCTCATGTTTCCAAAAAGATATCCTCAACCTGACCTACCTTTGTGAACACTTTGGTTTACCTGAGGTTGCCGCCTACTGGGATCAGGTGATTAAGATGAACGACTGGCAGAAGTCACGCTTCTCGGAGAAGATCGTCAAAACATTATTCAATACCGTTCGTGGCAAACGCATCGCTGTATGGGGTTTTGCTTTCAAAAAAGATACCAATGACACACGTGAATCGGCATCGATCTACGTCTGTCGTGACTTAATGCTAGAGGGAGCTCACATTGCGCTCTTTGACCCACGCGTTCCAGTATCGATGATTCATGAAGACCTCCGCTACGTCGGGGTAAGCCAAGAGGTGATTGATACGCAGCTGCACATATGTTCTTCCTGTGAGGAGGCCGCAGACCAAGCACACGGCGTTGCATTGCTTACCGAGTGGGATGAGTTTAAAGAAGCCGATTTCGCAAAAATTCATGATGCTATGTTTAAGCCCGCGTTCCTGTTTGATGGCCGTAACATTCTTGATCATGACAGCCTAGAAAAACTAGGTTTTGACGTCTACTCAATAGGAAAAGGTTAGGGTAGAGGACTTACCCATCTTGGGATCAGTTCGCTACAATTAGCTTCTTCAATTAAACACAACATTTTTCATGAAACGTATACTTATTACCGGCGGAGCCGGATTCTTAGGCTCGCACCTTTGTGAACGCCTTCTGAATGAAGGCAATGAAGTTATCTGTATGGATAACTACTTCACTGGCTTTAAGTCAAACATCGCCCACCTCCGCAATCATCCCAACTTTGAGTTGCTGCGCCACGACGTGATCGATCCCTTTAAGATAGAAACAGATCAGATCTATAATTTGGCCTGTCCCGCATCACCACCGCATTACCAATACAATGCGATCAAAACCATCAAGACATCCGTGATGGGTGCCATCAACTGTCTTGGTGCCGCTAAGCGGACGAAGTCTCGTGTGTTCCAGGCCTCCACATCAGAGGTTTATGGTGATCCTGCTGTGCACCCCCAGCCAGAGAGCTACTGGGGCAATGTTAATCCTATCGGCATTCGTTCATGCTATGATGAAGGCAAGCGTGCAGCGGAGACGCTCTTCATGGATTATCACAGACAAAATGGCGTCGATATAAGGATTGTTAGAATATTTAACACTTTTGGTCCTCGTATGAATCCAGATGATGGCCGTGTAGTATCTAACTTTATTTGCCAAGCATTACGGGGCCAAGACATCACCATTTATGGAGACGGAAAACAAACGCGCTCATTTTGTTATGTGGACGATCTGATCGAAGGGTTTGTTCGTCTCATGAATCAAGATGAAGTCACCGGTCCGATCAATATTGGTAATCCTGGCGAATTTACCATGCTTGAACTTGCCGACAAGGTGCTCGCCAAAGTAGGAGGATCTTCAAAGCTAGTATTTGAACCACTTCCTGGTGACGACCCGCAGCAAAGGCAGCCGGACATCACTTTGGCAAAAAAACACCTGGGATGGGAGCCGACCATCAGCCTTGATGAAGGCTTGGATCGCACTATCGCCTATTTTAAGACGGTGGTCTAATCTGCCGGCTAACAATTAAGCTGCTCGATTACTTATTATGAAAAGAGTTTTTATCTCCGGCTGTTATGATATTATTCATGCTGGTCATATCCAGTTTTTCGAGGAGGCACGTGCTCTTGGGGACCATCTTACGGTTAGTTTTGCTTCTGAGGAGGTGCTTTGGCATCACAAGCAGAGGCGGCCATCTATTCCTGATGAGCATAAAAAAGCAGTGCTTGAGGGCCTGCGTATGGTGGACGAAGTCATTATCGGCACAGACCACGACACGGGGCTCGATTTTAAAAGTTATTTTCTCGAGGCCAAGCCAGACATTCTAGCCGTTACCGAAGACGATCAATATGAAGACGTCAAAAGGGCACTCTGTAAACAGGTTGGAGCCAAGTATGTCGTCTTGGCAAAAACACCGCCCAAGTTTAAAGCGGTCTCTAGCTCAGGGATTGTAAAATGGGTGAAGGCACCAACGGAAGCCCCACTGCGCGTTGATTTTGCCGGTGGCTGGCTCGATGTACCAAGGCACGCGCGTAAGGGAGCGTTTATTGTTAACTGCGCGATCTCACCACTGGTGAGTCTGCGTGACTGGGACTATGAGAAGCAATCAGGCCTCGGTGGCAGTGGTGCGTGGGCTTTGCTCAACGGTGAAAATGGTGTTGATGCTGAGCTCGATCTTGGCGTTGGCTGGCAAGATCCAGCGGTGATCAACGAAGGAGGCCTCTGTGTCTGGCGTAGCGGCCAGCGTCCTGAGCTCGACTTTAAAAGAAATGGCGAAATGCTGGATGGGAGAATGGCCATTCTGTGGACAGGCAGCGAGCACGACACACCAGGCTTTACTGATAACAAAAGAGATTACGATAAGATTGAGGCCTCGAGTAAGATCGCGCGTGAAGGAGTGCTCAATGAAGATATTGTAAAATTGGCAGAGGGTGTAGCTCTCTATTATGAAGCACAGCTTGGTGAGGGCATGAGCAAACTGCCGGAAATTAACGGGGCCATAGCCTCTAAATATTGTGGTGGTGGTCACGGTGGCTACGCCCTGTATTTGTTCAACACACCAGAGGCAAGAGATGCCGCAGTGGGGGAGCACTATGCCATGCGCGCTATTGAGCCGTATTGCCCATGACGCTAACAGATCCAAAAACGGTGGACCTTATCGGCTTGCCGGTGGCGGCTACTAACTATCACCAGGCCATTGAATGGATTCAAGCTGCGGCCTTGTCTGGAGACCGTGCATACGCAGTGGAAGCTGCCAATACGCACGTAGCCGCCCTTGCTCGCCATGATCAAAGCTTTGGTGAGGCGATGGAAAAGTTTGACCTGGTCTGCCCTGACGGCATGCCCTTAGTTTGGCTTCTCAACCAACAACTGAAGCAATCAGCAAAGCTAACAGATCGTGTCTATGGCCCGACACTCATGCTCAAAACGATTGAGGCGTCGGAAAATCAGCAGCAGCTCAAACATTTCTTTTTTGGAGGCTCGCCGGACACCCTCGACAAACTAGAAAAACGATTTTCAGAAGACTATCCGAATGCTCAAATTGCGGGCACTTATTCGCCACCGTTCGGCACATGGCCAGATGATGAATTTGAGCGGGTTTGTAAGAAAATCATAGAATCTAAAGCCAACCTTGTCTGGGTTGGTCTTGGTTGTCCGAAGCAAGAACGTTGGATCGCAGAGCACAAAGACAAATTGCCACCTGCCGTTTATTTCGGTATCGGCGCGGCGTTTGCCTTTCACGCAGGAGAGGTGAAACAAGCACCATCTTGGATTCAAAAATGTGGAGTTGAATGGCTTTATCGGCTATGTAGAGAACCGCGCAGACTTTTCCGCCGCTATTTCACCTACAACTCCTTATTTCTCTGGTATGCACTACGCAGCCAGATGAAAGGCTAATCAGTAATAGAACAAGACACCACTTCTATGACCGAACCTCAAAAAACTGTCTATGTGGGAATGAGTGCTGATCTCATTCATCCAGGGCATATCAACATCATTGATATCGCCAGAGCTTACGGTGAGGTTACGGTCGGCTTACTCACTGACGAGGCCATCGCCAGTTACAAGCGATTACCAAGCTTGTCATTTGAGCACCGGAAAAAAATCGTTGAAAACCTCAAGGGGGTTTCACATGTGGTTGCTCAGGAGACACTCGACTACGTATCTAATCTTGAACAGCTGAAACCTGATTACGTCGTTCATGGGGATGACTGGAGAAGTGGTCCACAAAAAGAAACGCGCGATAGGGTTATTAAAACACTCGGCCTTTGGGGTGGGGAACTCATTGAGCCAAAGTACACAGAAGGATTATCATCAACGGCCCTCAACAAGGCCGTTCAAGAAATAGGCACCACACCAGGAGCTAGGCTGGGAAGATTACGTCGACTCATTGCCGCCAACCCTATCGTCAGAGTGATGGAGGCGCACAACGGCTTGTCCGGGCTCATCGTTGAACACTCTAGCTATGAACACGGTGGTCAGGTGACTGAGTTCGATGCGATTTGGCTAAGTAGCTTGACGGACTCTACAGCTAAAGGGCGCCCAGATATTGAGTATGTTGACAGGACCTCAAGGGCCCAAACGATCAATGAGATTCTAGATGTCACCACCAAGCCCATTATTTATGATGCGGATACAGGGGGGCTTACCGAACACTTCACAAAGACGGTCTGCTCACTCGAGCGCGTCGGCGTTTCAGCCGTTATCATCGAGGACAAGCAAGGGCTGAAACAGAACTCGCTCTATGGAACTGAGAGAAACCAAGAGCTCATTCCAAAAGAAGTAATGTGCCAGAAAATTCATGCTGGCAAACAAGCCCAGGTTACCGAGGATTTTATGATTATCGCACGCCTTGAAAGCTTGATTGCCAAGCAGGGCCTTGCAGACGCGCTCGACAGGGCACAAGCCTATATTGAAGCCGGAGCGGATGCCATTATGATTCATAGCTGTGAATCAGAGCTCACAGAAATCAATGAGTTCTGTAAGGCCTACCAAGATATGGCAGGTAAAGTCCCACTGGTCGCCGTACCCACTACCTACAATCAAGTTTATGAGAGTGAGCTCACCGAGATGGGATTTAGCGTGGTCATCTATGCCAATCATCTTCTAAGAAGCGCCTACCCAGCGATGCTGAAAACGGCAGAATCGATTTTGAAGTACGGTAGATCGAAGGAAGCGGATGCTGACTGCATCTCCACCAAAGACATTCTCGGACTGATTAAAGACTGATATTGTGGTTGATCCCCAAACATTTTATAACGCCTTGGTAAAATCGGGCGTTGAGTTTTTTGCAGGCGTGCCTGATTCGTTGTTAAGGCCATTATGCGCCTGTATTGCAGAGCGCGCGCCTGAAGGGAAACACATCATAACAGCCAATGAAGGCGCGGCCATAGCACTGGCGGCAGGCAACTATCTGGCAACAGCGAAACCATCATTGGTTTACATGCAAAACTCAGGCTTGGGCAATGCCATCAATCCGCTTCTCTCCTTGGCTGACACTTCTGTCTACGGCGTGCCCATGTTGCTGATGATCGGCTGGCGTGGTGAGCCAGGAGTCAAAGATGAGCCACAGCATTTGGCCCAGGGACAAGTGACGGTTCCACTGCTCGACGCAATGGACATAGCCTATCATCGACTGCCTCAGGACACAGAGGAAGCGGTTTCCCTGATTAAGGAGCTCGCACAACGTGCGGTATCAGAGCAGAGGCCGATAGTTATCCTCGCAAGTAAAAATTCATTTGCTCAATACAAGGCCGATCAAAATAGCGGTGACGAAAGGCTGCCTCTGGCCAGGGAGCGAGCCATTGGAATTATCCTCGAAAACATCAATGCTGACACTTCGGTAATATCATCTACGGGAATGATATCTCGTGAGCTCTACGAATTGCGCGAAGGACTTAAGCAGAAACATGATACTGATTTTCTCACCGTGGGGAGCATGGGACATTGTTCCCAGATTGCCCTCGGTGTAGCACTGGCTAACAAAAACAAAAAAGTCATTTGTCTAGATGGAGACGGGGCAGCCATCATGCACATGGGATCGATGGCCGTTACCGCGCAATCTGGCGCAGCTAACCTGATCCACATCATCCTTAATAACGGCAGGCATGACTCCGTTGGCGGCCAGCCAACGTGTGGGTTTGAGATTGATTTCACGACCATTGCAAAAGGCTGTGGTTATCCATCAGTACATTCAGTGGATAACGAAGCCGAATTGAGTAAAATCTTAGGAGCATCAATAGATGTTCAAGGACCTGTGTTATTAGAAGTCAAAGTAAACTCTGGAAATAGAGACAATCTCGGTAGACCTGAGATCACACTAGAGGAGCAAAAACGTGCCTTCATGCGCCATTTAGAAGAGTGAAAATTTGGCTATGCCACAACAACAACACTACCAAGGAGATGATGGCTGGGCAAAAATTGCTGACTACCTTAATACCATCTCTGCTGACAACGTTCTTCTGGTAACGGGCAATAGCATGTATCGTGCTTCTGGCGCAGAGCAGGCTCTCGAGCCGATACTGCGTGAAAGAGAAGTGACTCATCTTACCTGTCTCCATACGAACCCTGAAGATGAAGACGTTCGTCAACTCCTTAATGGGATAGGTAACAAGGAAAGTTACCAAGCCATCATCGCAGTCGGCGGGGGAAGCGTTATTGATACTGCCAAATTACTAAAAGCCTTTTGGATAAACCCTCCAAGCCTTGATGAGTATCTTGGCTCTGAAGATAATAGTGAACTAAGCCCAGCTGCATTACCACTGATCGCAGTACCAAGCACTGCCGGCTCTGGCAGTGAGGCGACAAGATTTGCCGTTGTTTACAAAAACAAAAAAAAATATTCAGTTGAGCATGAAGAGCTTCTCCCGAATTTTTCGGTGGTCATTCCGCCACTTCTGGCAAGCGTGCCTCAGCATGTAGCAGCATCTAGCGGCATGGATGCCCTTTGCCAGGGAATCGAGTCTTACTGGTCAATTCATTCTACCGATGAGTCTAGAAAATTAGCCGCAGAAGCAATCACGCTTGCCTGGGATTGGATTGAAAAAGCGGTTAACGATCGCAGCTCAGAGGCGCTCAATCACATGGCGAAGGCTTCTCATTTAGCGGGTCGTGCTATCAATATTACTAAAACCACCGCACCGCACGCGATCTCTTACCCGATGACATCTTATTTCGGTATTACCCATGGCCATGCGGTTGGTTTGCTTACCGCTCGCTTCCTAACATTTAACGAAGGAGTGACGAAAGAAGACTGTCTCGATGCAAGAGGGCCGGAGTGGGTAAAAAAGCGGCTACATGAAGTCTGTGTATTATTTGGCGAAGATACTGTCGACGATACAGCTCAAGGGCTGACACAAAAAATCAAAAGAATTGGTCTGGAAATTGATTTGAAGCAGCTGGGCATTATAACAGAAGAAGACATAAAGACCATTGTGGCCAACGGCTTGAACCCGGAGAGAGTTAAGAATAATCCGAGGGTGGTAACCACAAATTCAGCTAGAGACGTGCTATCAATTGTTCATTGCCCTTAGGCAAGCTAGAGGTGCTATTCGTGAAGCTTATGCCATGAGTGAAGAGAAAAAAAATTACGGCCAGATTTTAAAATCCTCGTCAATTATGGGGGGATCGCAGGTGGTTAGCATCCTTATTGGGATGGTGAGAGTGAAGTTGGTTGCTGTCCTATTAGGACCAGTCGGTATTGGTTTGTTAGGAATATACCGATCAATTATGGAGCTAGCCACGAATCTTGCCGGCTTAGGCATAAACACTAGTGGTGTTCGTGATGTTGCGGAAGCTGTAGGCGCTTCAGATGATGATCGCATAGCGCGTGCAGCGCTGACGCTAAGGAGGGTGTGTTGGCTTAGTGGTATTGTTGGTGCTGTTCTTCTCGCATCGCTGTCTCGACCTCTTAGCCGGCTAACGTTCGGCTCCCCTGATTACAGCAACCAAATTGCCTATCTAAGTGTATGCGTGCTGATGTCATGCGTAGCAGGAGGTCAGATGGCCTTAATCCACGGCATGCGTCGGATCGGCGATTTGGCACGGATTAACATTATCGGTGCCGTGTCTGGCACTATTGCCGCTGCTGGATTTTATTTTTGGTTGGGATTAGAGGGTATAGTTCCGGCGCTAGTGACACTTTCAGCTTTTGGATTAGGTATATCTTTCTGGTATTCAAGAAAGGTAGAAGTAATGAAAGTAAAGATGACTTGGGTGGAAACATTCTTGTCTGCAAAAGCAATGCTGGCACTAGGGTTGGTATTGGTTACGACTGGGTCCTTGCACTTTGTATGCGGTTACGTAACGCGCATTCTTATTGTTCACGAAATAGACCTTGCTGCAGTTGGCATCTTTTACGCGGCATATAATCTCTCACTCATGTTTGTGGACATGATTACGAGAGCAATGGGGGCAGACTTTTATCCTAAACTAACCTCGATTGCTCAAGATCATGGCAAGATGCGCAATCTTGTTAATCAGCAGAGCGAGATGGGCCTTACTTTGGCCTTACCTGGCTTATGTGGGCTCATAGTATTAGCTCCTTGGGTTATAGAAATTTTCTATTCAGATGCATTTATGGATGCAGTTGAGTTGATGCGGTGGTGCCTTGTGGGGTGCGTTTGCCGAGTGATTTCTTGGCCATTATCATTTGTAGCAACAGCCAAAAACAGACCAAAGATTATAGCATGGGTAGAATGTTCCCACCAAGTATTCCGCATGCTTCTGATAGTCGTTGGCTTAAAGGTTTTCGGCCTGAAGGGGATAGCCTTTGCTGAATTAACTAACAGCCTTGTACATGTTTTGACGACGTACATTTGTGCAAAGCGATTAATAGGGTTTAATTGGTCTCATGGGCTGAAGGTAATGATGATTAAATGCTTTATACTGATTATTTTATTACTATTGATTTGCATGCAGCTGCCTTTAATTTGGGGTGCTGTGGTAGGACTTAGTATTACAGTATTCACCACGCTTTGGTGCTTGCGGGGCTTATGCTTACGACTCGATAACTCTCATATCATCGTGAAATGGACCAAGAAAATACCGCTGTCTCGACACCTACTATGCGGCATCGATACATTCGAAGCCTCATAATTCACTTTGATAACCTAACGGTATCAGAGGAGAAGTTTGAGCGAGCTTAGGAAACAAACTTTCCTATATTCTGATGCTGCAAGCGATGGCAGATAAGTATCAGGCAAGCGTTCACGACTATCAAAGATCATGAAAAATATTGCAGGCAATTTATTAACTCTAGGCATTACTACTAAAGGGCGTGTAGACGAGTTGGTTGAAACTCTGCGCCTGATAGAAGCATCCGAGCTTAAATCATGCCCTATTATACTAATTGATGATGGCGGCGGTGGACAATTCATCGAAGCAGCTGAGTTTGAGCTCGATTTGAATATACATCGTTATAAAGAAAGCCAAGGGCTTGTAGCGAGAAGGAATGAATTAACAGAACGATGTAAGACAAAGTATCTTATGTCATTGGATGACGATTCTGCTCCGGAAAGTGGCGCAATAGATGATGTGCTTGATCTGCTGGAAGCTAACAAAGATGTAGCTGCTGTTGCGTTAAACTTATATAATGAGGCATCTGAACATCTGGATCCTTCCATGCCGAACTTTATCGCGCGCTACTACGTTGGCTGTGGACACATTTATAGGGTGGCTATATTCAAAAAATTGGGAGGCTACAGTGGAGACTTGTTTTATGGACATGAAGAGCGCGAATACGCATTAAAGTTAGCAAGGGCATCACTAAACATTATGCATGTTAACTATTACATTGTTAAACATCGCAAATCAGACATCAACCGCGTGGTAGGATATAATGCTCGCATGTCCCGTAACCTTGGCTGGATTAATGGAACTTACCTAGGAATACTTCCTAACATCATCGAGCTGTATTCATTTCTGAAAGGCAAAAAAATAAATCAGGTAGGCGTTGCCCTAAAAGACTATTTCGACGGCTTGAGGGCGAGAAAGCACGAGAGCAAACTGACATTTTCTCAATACTGGAAGTGGAAGAGAAAAAAGACGCCCACTGTGGCTTAATATAGGTGACAAGCTACGGCTAGGCGCTGGAGTTCTAATGTTTTTTCAGTAGGAGGAGACAGTTTGAATTTAAGAAAGTAATTGTTAGGTAAAGTATATGTTACAAATTAAGACTCGAAATACGAATCAGACAAGCCGACTAGATGAGTCTCACAGTAAATCAATAATCAGGCTGTCAATTTTTTTTGCCGATCTAGCGTAATATTGAAATTATTTAATTATGAAAAAAAAATCTGTTCGCAAACCAATTTGGATGGTTATAGAGCCATTCTTTTATCCTCATAGCGAAGGCTATCTGCGGGCGATCTTACAAGACAAAACCATTCTTCAGACTTTTGATATTGTTTATGTTTATGGTGCTGAGACCTCTCAACAAAAACTGATGTGCGAATTGGAGCAGGCACTGAGTAGTAGTTTTAGATCGATACGAGTAGATTATGGCCAAAGAGAATTTTTTGGACACGGTATTACAGCATTGTTCAGAAACTGGAAAGTAATACGAGCAGCTCAAAAATTAGGGGTCAAAGAGGGCGCAGAGCTCATCTCAATCCTCCGAGCAGATGATTTTATTAGGCTTCTGATAATTCCCGGAATGCACGTTTTTTTTAAATACATTCGAGGCCGCAGCACAGGTGTATTTTTCAATTCACGATGCTTTAGGGAAAGTTCATTCACGCTGAATATTTTATCCAGCGGTGCCTGCAGAGTAATTAAATCTAGCTTCTTTAAAAAGTTGCTGTTTCTAGATCACGGCATTCGTAAGCCGATACAAAAACTTTTAGGCCCATCATACGATAATGTCACTGGTGAAGCTGTTGATCCATGGACAGAAGCCGAGCATGTTTTATGCCCCGATCAATTGGCAGCTGAAGATAAGAGGACGCTACTCACTTTAGGTGCGCATAGTGTGCGTAAGGGTACCGTTTTACTTCTCAGAATGTTTAGGGATTACCCCGAAGAGCTGGCAAACTATAAACTACTAATTGTTGGGCCGGTTCGTGATGATATCCGTGAAGAGTTTGATGAATTACTCACCGAGATTAAAAACAGTTCAGATAGGGTAGAGTGTATAGACAGATATGTTTCAGACCGTGACTCATGGAGCTACTTTCAGCGAAGTGATATTGTTGTTTGTCCCTATGTGAATTTCCACGGATCGAGTAACGTGGTGATACGTGCAGCCGCAGCGGGGCTCCCAGTAATTACTCCAGCATTTGGTTTCCTAGGGGAAGTGGCAGAGCACAGTGGATTGGGAGTGACATATAAAAACCAGCAGCCATCTGAAATACTCCAAGCAATTTTTGATGTCGAAAAGTTATTGTTGGAGAATGCCGCCGAGATAACGAGTAACTGCGAAAAATATGCGCAACGTCATCATGCATCGTTATACGCAGCCAGCCTATTGTTACCACTAACTGATCCTGTCCAAGGCATATCCAGAGCGTAATATTGAATACAGTGCAGTTAAAGGTGATAAGCTAATTTGTCAGTAAAGGGGAGATTTAAGAAAGTCGTTTATAAACCCAACTTTTACCGTTCGTAGTTTCGCATGATACGTAGATTAGATCAGTGAAATAAAAACAGAGGTGAAGGCAAGTAACGCTACCTGTTGTTTTAAATCGAGATAAAACAAAGGCTAAAATGAAAACTAAAATCAGTAATGCAAACTAACAAAATTATACAGTTAACTGTTTTATCGATGATGATGCTATTATCGATGGTAGCAATATCGTCTCTTTTGGAGGTTAGAGATGATACTAGGAATGTGATTCTGGGGACTGGGGGGTTTTTGATTTTATTATTTCTTTCGTGGAGAAACATCGCTCTTGATGCAAAATTACTTTTTATAATTATTTTAGGGTATGCATTAGGAGGTAAAGGATTTGCTTATGTGAGTCCATTTGAGCCTGTCTATATCGGCGAGATATCGCTAAGCCTTTGTATGCTGGGACTCCTTGCTAGGCCTCGTCAATTACGTCTTTTTGAAACTTCAATTCACAGGTGGGTATGGGTCTATGTTCTTTATGCAGGTCTTCACCTCATTGTTGATTATACCGACTACAGATTACTTGCTTTACGGGATAGTTCTATGGCTTACTACGCGCTATTCTTCATTGCATCATATAGCCTATTTCAAAATGAAAAAATAACGAATGCATTCGAGCGCGTTGTTAAGACGGCAATGATTTTTGCTGCTATATCTGTGGCATTTTCAACATTGTACTTTGAGTTTAGGTTCCCTGGATTTTCACCTCACGTAGATGCTTACATGCCATTATGCGCAGGGTTAATCCTGTATTTGTTAGTCATAGGAATTGAACAGGCAAAAGTGCATTATATTATCTTTGCCTGTTTAATACTTGTAGGGCTTGCCAGCTCAAAGACTGCGGCACTAATAGCCCTTGTTGCCGTTGTTTCATGTGCCATTTTAGTTGGAGGATTGCGCAAGTTAATTATGCCTTCCCTGAGCTTTGCTGCATTAGGATTAGTTGCCGTATCAACAATAGCATTTATTGATACTGACCTTGCGATTGAATTATTATTAGGTGGGGAAACAGGCGCGGCCTTTGGACTAGATGGCGGTGAATTTGTAGGTTTTTCAGGCACATCAGAATGGCGATTGCTGTGGTGGACAACAGTTTCTGTGGATACTATGAGGGAGGCGCCATTTTGGGGGCAGGGTTTCGGCGCCGATATAACAGGACCATTTCTTGAGGCTTGGCTTGGTCCCGCATATTCTGATCCTACAGGCTATGCCCGTTATCCCCACAATGTGATGATTACTAATTTTGGCAGACTAGGTTTTATAGGGCTTGCGATATTTAGTATGCTTTATGTGAGCATGGGCATTTTTGTATTAAAGTTTTGTCGAAAATACTTTTCTAGTCCTGAACGAAGGGACGCGGACCTAATATGCTTTAGTATTGTTGTTGCTGGAATGGTCAACGGCGTATTGCAGTCAACATACGAAGTTCCTTATGCTGCAATTACGCACTGGGTGTGTTTAGGTTATATGGCAGCTCGATTATACTTGCCCACGCCACAAATAAAAAGCGCAGCAGGTAATCAAACAACTTAATAAACATGGCGAATAATGATAGGCCCGAAGCTGCGTTTCTCGAAAAGCTATTTCATAATCTTAATGATAGTGGGCTAAATTACGCAGTGATGCGTAATTACGAATTACTGCCCAGAAGTGCTGATGGTAGCGATCTGGATCTATTGATTGACCCGAAACAGGAGCAGCTGATCATGGATTGTATCTCAGATTCCATCCGAAGTGCCAACGGTATAGCTATAGGCCTTGTAAATACAGTTGGGCTCTCAAAAATTTTTGCTTTTGGACAACCCGACAACGAAGATGACCAATGGTGGGGTTTGCGATTAGATATTTGTAAAGGGGTAGTTTATCGAGGCTCGCATAACCTAATTGAAGAAACAGTGTACTCTGAGCACGTTAAAGATCACCACGGAATTAAAGTTTTATCATCAGACCTGGCGGCTGTACTTGGAGTGATGAAGGAGGTGTTGCACAACGGAGAGATAGGCGATCGATATATAATTGAGGCCTCTGATGCGGCAACTGAGAGATGGCATAGCATTTCTACAGTGCTATCGCCTATCGGCGAAAATGGACTCAATAGCCTGTATAAGATCTGCTCTAGCGATCCGAATGAAATATCATTAACTTCAGAGGCGAAGCATATGCGTCGCAATATTGAAAGGAGATCATTTTTAGATTGTCCCGTCTCGCACGTGTCAAAAAAAATACAGTATTATGGCTCTAGAATATTAAGAATCGTAAAGCCGCCTGGGAAAATGATCGTCTTGCTAGGAACAGATGGCGCCGGAAAATCGACCGTTATTGAAGCGATTAAGCCCGCATTGATGGACGCGACTCATAAGGCATTGTTAGTGAAGCATCTTAGACCAAGACTTTTTCCGCCACTGGGGCGCATTAAAGAAAAAACGCGTGATGACAATGAGGTGGTAACAGACCCACATGGAGCTGTTGCCTCAGGTTATTTTTTATCATTGGTAAGGCTCGCATACTACTTTTTGGATTATACGATCGGTTATTGGTTACTGATAAGGCCGGCGCTTTCTAAGAGCCCTAATATCGTTTTGTTTGATAGGTACGCCTATGATATATTGTTAGATCCTAAGAGGCTAAGAATAAATTTGCCGCAATGGGCATTACGCATATTTGTAAACATAGTGCCGAAGCCTGACCTGACAATTTGTCTTTATGGTGACCCCGAAGTCTTGGCCCAAAGAAAAAATGAACTGCCCGTTCAAGAGGTCGAGCGACAAGTAAATGCCTTGGTATCATTTTCTGAAAAAGGGGAAGAGAGAATATTGATCAGTACGGAATCAACTATCGTTGAGACGCGTAACCATATTTTGAACAGCATTAAAGATGCCTGTGAGCAATAAGGAGAAGATGATTTGGCATCCGCAAGAACTTAGGTCCGTATACTCATTATCGATTCAAGAATTAACATAGAATGAATCAAGCCAGACGATATAAGGTTCTAATCTCAGCGTATGCGTGTGAGCCGGATAAGGGCTCGGAGCCAGAGGTGGGCTGGCAATGGGTTATGCATCTCTCCGAACACTGTGATGTGACAGTATTGACTCGATCGAATAACAGAAAGGGCATCGAAGAAAAATTAGCTGGCAGATTAGGTAAGTCGCCACAATTCATTTATACAGATTTATCAGCAGCAGCAAAAATAGCTAAGAAATGGATGAAGCCTCAATGCATAGCGGTTGCGTGGTATTATTCCGCGTGGCAAAAAAAGGCATATTGGAAGATAAAAGAGGTCCAGAAAAAAAATCATTATGATCTAGTTCATCATTTGACTTTTGCATCCTTCAGATTGCCGTTTGCTGTAACGGGTCATAATACGCCATCTATTGTCGGGCCTGTAGGAGGCTGTGAGGAGTTTCCCGAGGAATTGTTACCTGATAGAGGGTGGCAAATTAAAACCAAAGAGATATTCAGAAATTTAATGACCAGACTTTGTGCCGGCCTTGGTCTTGGTATGAGCAAATATTATTATGCTGATCAAGTCATTGCTTCGACTTTAGAAATGCAGCAAATTTTTTCTGATCATGGGATCAAAAGCCTTGTGATGCCTCAGATTGGAGTGAGCGGTAATCAGTTGGCAGTTGTAGCCAAGAAAAAAGTAGCAGCGGGGGAAATCAAACTATTATTTGTAGGCGGTATTCTCTACTGGAAAGGCCTTGAATTAGCTGTTCACGCATTAAGTTTGTTACCGCATACAGCATCGTTAACCATCATAGGCAGTGGTCCAGATGAAGGTTTGCTGAGGAAGGAAATTAAACGGCTCAAACTGACTGAGCGGATTCATTTCCTTGGCCGAAAGCCGCATGCTGAAGTCTTAGGCCTTTATAAGAACTACGATTTATTTTTGTATCCAAGTCTGCATGACTCTGGATCGTTCACTGTTTTGGAAGCTATGGCTGCTGGCTTGCCTATTGTTTGCTTGGACCGCGGCGGGCCGGCTTTATCTGTTGATGATAAATGCGGCAAGGTCGTTAAATCTCAATCGCGCGATGAGACGCTTGATTCGCTCAGCTCAGCGGTTAGATCTTATATTGATAAGCCTGATGAAATTGCTATTCATGGAGAGAACGCGCGACGTAGATTGTTAGGCTTGTATGACTGGGGGAAGAAGGCCGAAGTTATGTTAGGCATCTATGATGATGTAATTAGACGTAAGTGATTTTTATAAGTGGCCTCATTTATATTATGTAGAAGGGCCAAGAAGGCATGAGGTGAAGCAATTAAATGTGCGAGATTGGATATAAGTAATGTGGTCAGAAGCGGACATAGAAATCGTTAAGCAATTAGAGGGCGTTAGCGAGCCGTATTGCAGAGTCAGATTCTATTGTATCTTTAAGAAAGGCAACCTTCTGCTAGCCCTTCCCAAAGAACGAAACTTAGCCTTGAATACCCTCTCGCTTTATCAGCCTCAAGCATGGAAGGCTAGAGGACTAGCAACTGGCATAAAGTTGCTAGTTAAATGTAATCTTCACAATCGATTCCTGCCTTCGCGATCATTCACCTTTAGAGTGGAAGGGCCGATTGCGGCACTAAAAGTTGATGATTCAGGTTTTGGGTTTTTGCTGGGGAATCCAGAGTCTAAAGAAAGGAGCGTCATCTTGGCTCGGAAAACAGGGGGCGAGGTAGTTGTAGACAAAGTAGGCTTGTCGGCACCCGCTAGAGATTCTGTGTGTAATGAAGTTTCCATTATACGTAGCCTACCCGATGGCCTAGTTGGTCTTGCTGACTTGAGGCAGTTTGAGGTCAACGATCACTGGTCTTTTTACAGTTGCCCATTGATCGATGGAAGGTCACCAGCAAGGCGACATGATGATTTAGTTTTAAGTGTATTACAGAGCTGGTTTAAGTTCGCCAAGAAGAAGCCACTAATAGAGACACGGCAATGGGCTAAGATCAGTGAATATATCGACACCCATCGGGTGCATAGAGGAAACATGCTGCTAGATGGGGGTAAGAATTTAGACGTTATGGTGGGTATCTGTCATGGTGATTTTGCCCCATGGAATATAAAAGTAGCAGTTGGGGGAAATGTCGTGGTGATGGATTGGGAGTATGGATCTTGTAGCGCTCCCTCGGCCTGGGATTGGATGCATTATCTGATTCAGAGAGCGAGTCTAGTAGATCAGTTGCCAGCTGCAGATACTCTGCAAGTTTGTAGAGACTGGGCTCATACAGCAAAAGGGAAAGTTTTCATGGATGAGGCCGGATGGGGTGGTAACATTGAATTGTGCCTTGGCAGCTATCTCATTTATTCAAACGCGCTAGGGCATTTTGAGCACTTAGGCTTACTTGAAGAATGGACAAAGGAATGAATACCGGTTCTGACATATTGATAGTAGGCCAAACTCCGCCGCCTTATCATGGGCAGGCTGTGGTTACCGCTATGCTATTTGATCATGATTGGGGGGACCTTAAAGTTGAGCGCTTGAGGATGTCATATAGTGATAGTATTGATGCCGTAGGTAAACTTGCTCCAGGTAAGCTCCTGCACCTGTTGAGTCTCATCCTAAAAACCTGGTGGATTGCTCTTACAAAAAAACCTGAGATTTTCTATTACTTGCCGGCTAGTGCAAACAAAGCCCCCGTGATTCGTGATATTCTTTATTTGAATGCAGTGAGGTGGTGCTTTCCAAAAACCATTTTTCACTACCATGCTGGAGGACTTCCCCTGTATTTGAATTCGCTCGGAAAACTAGGGGAGATCGCAAAAAAAACCTATGCTGATGCAGATGTATCCATTGATGTGATAGAAACTGAACCTCCCAGCGGCTCATTTTTTGCGTCTAAGGAAAATGTTGTCGTCAGGAATGGAATTGATGCAATGAGCGCGCGGACTAATCGAGATGATAACGGCATTTTCCAAATAATTTTTGTGGGCCTTTTAAGTGAAGGGAAGGGGGTTATGCAAATTGTAGAAACGGCTAAAATTCTTAGGGATCGAAACTGCCAATTTCATTGTAAGATGGTTGGAGACTGGTCTTCGGAGGCTTTCCATAACGAGGTAGAGGCTAAAATTAAAAATGATCATTTGGAGGGCTCTTTTCAATTCACAGGACCATTAAGTGGAGCAGACAAATGGCAGGCTTATGCTGATGCGGATTGTTTTTTCTTTCCGTCTCATTACGAGGCCGAAACGTTTGGCATAGTTTTGGTAGAGGCCATGGCATACAACTTGCCTATGGTGACGTCACGTTGGCGCGGCATTCCCCGCGTTGTTGAGGGCGGAAACTGTGCAATTTTGTGTGATATTAAATCGCCCAATCTTTTTGCCGACGCGCTCGAAGAGCTCTCTAAGGATGCAGATAAAAGAAAAGAAATGGGGAAGGCTGCTAGAAAGCACTATGAGGCCTGCTATACTCGAGAGAGATTTATCAACAGCATGGAAAAAGTATTTGTAGATTTGCTCAAAGTTTGATGTGTGAGCATTCTGAATAATCGAATAGTTGTTCTTTTCGCTGCGATTAAAACAACATTATAAAAGTAGATTTGATAACATTTTTAATAAGCGCTAGCATGATGCTGGCTGGGTTATTCGGTATTACGCTAAGCGTAGTGCCGCAGACGCCAGCTGTCGTAGTTGCCGGAATTTTGGCTGTTGTAGCATCTATTTATTTGATGAGTCAAAACGCTCGAGGCATTGCTGGTTTCTCTCGTGAAAAGTCGCCTTATGCCTGGCTTCCCATTTTCGCGGTTTTGGCAATATGTTACTTTGTAGCAAGGGCATGGTTTTCGCCGGTAAAAGATCTCGGAGTTGAGGACCTCATGCTGATTATCCCGGCTGGTATATTTTATTTGCTTGCAGGGCATGCCCTCACTGGAAAACAAGCAATCAAGGTTAGGCTCGGGCTAGCTTGGGTTGTCATTCTTTTGTTGGTTCTGCATGTGATTTCTGGGCTAATGCAAGTATACGGAGGGGAGGGCTTTTCGATTGTTTTTCAATTCTTGGGCGCAACACGTGTTAGTGAAGGCCATGTGACTGGCATGTATGGATATTATGGAAGCTTTGCTAACTACGCAGTCATGGCTGGGCTCTTGTGTTTGAGTCTTGGTGTGTGGGGGCGTTTTGTATTTTCCGTCAGAAGTTTGTTTTTCATACTAGGCTTAGGCTCTCTATTTTTGGCGGTAATATCGCAATCACGATCAGCTGTGCTTAGTATGTTTGTTGGATTAGGGGTGTTGAGTGCGCTCATCCTATTGTCCTTAGTTCATCAAAACGCCCAAACGAAAAAATGGGCTATACGTGTGATTGGGGTAACGATGTTACTCACACTCGTTGGTGCAGTTGCGGCTTGTTTCTGGGTTTTGAAAATCCGCACAACTGGAGATGCTGAGGGAGGTCTCAACCCTATCTTTGATTCCGTTGCACGGCTTAATTTTTGGCCAATGGCCTATGACCAATGGATAGACTACCCGTTTTTTGGGGCGGGCGCGCGCAGTTTTTCCTACGAATGTTTTGTTTACTGGAATCCTAATTTATCCGGTGCGCATGCAAATCCTGAGTTCGTACATAACGAATACCTGCAATTACTGACTGATTACGGCCTAGTCGGATTTCTTATCATAATAACTGCACTAGTTGTTCATTGTCATATTGGTTGGAGCCAAGCACGTAAATTGGCAGTTAAGATTGGAGGTGACGGCTTTAAAAAAGGATCAAACGCCATGGCTTTGACCTTAGCGGGAGCAAGCGGCATGGCAGCTATGGGGGTGCACACATGTCTTGATTTCCCGACCCATTTATTAGCTAATTTGCTGCTATTTATATGTAGTGCGATATGGGTTCTTCCGATTGTTCGGACGAGGTTGCAAGGACAAGCTCATGTGAGCGCAGGTTGGCTCAGGCTCGACTTCAAATCACTGACGGTCATACTCTGTTTATTTGTTTTGGGTGTTGGCGCTATTAGCATCGGAGGGTATCAGCTGTGGGCGGGCGTGCCTTTAATTGAGCAAAGAATGGTAAAAGAAGATGGGGCATGGAAACCCTATCAAGTGGATAGATCAGCAGTGATAGATATGTTAGAGGAATCGCTTTCGAGAGCGCCTAGATGGCAACGCGCTAAACGCCTTGCAATAATGTACAAGATAGAGGCAGATGAGGCAGCGCTACCTCAAGCAAAAGAGAAGCTATATGCAATGGCTGAAGCAGCGTGCCTTGCTTCAATAAAACGCAATGAGTATGACTTAATACCTAAAATCAATCTGGCGGCGATTTATACAAGTCAGTTTAGATATGCAGAGGCAGATAATGCGTATGCAGAAATCTCACAAAGGGCTAAGGTGAGAGAGCCGCGCCTAATGATGCATACTCATTGGGCATCACTCCGGCATCGCATGGCGATAATGAGTGCGGGGAAAGGTGAAAGCGAAGCTGCTGAAATGCATTTTCAAAAAGCCTCAAACTTGTTTGAATTTAGTAAGGATGCAGGAGGAACGATGCGCCGAAATAATTGGAAACAAGAATACTCACTGTGCTTATTGAGCTATGCAATTTTCTTAGATGAACAATCACGTTTTGAAGATGCGCATAACATTTACGTAAGAGCAGAAGAGGTGCAAAAAGAATCACGTTTATTGGCAGAATCTGAATTTTATTATTATCGAGCACGACATTACTATGGTCATGGGCTTGCATTATGGCATGATAGGCAGCCAGAAAAAGCCTGCCAAATGATGTCTTTAGCTGAGCAGTCAATGCAAAGAAATCGCCAATACAGTAGTGATAAAGAGTGGTCGTCATGGAGCGAGCAGATGAAACAAATTCAAAAATTTATCGGATTCTTCAAGATGACGGGCATAGCCAAGTAGGCGAATCATCAATATCAATATGGGAAAAAAAAATCATACATACACGGATTTCTGGCAAATGCGTGGCATGCAATCGCTATGGCTAACTAGAAACTACAGTTATCGCTTGGGTGCGCTAATTGCTTTGATGGCATCCAGAGTGGGAGTGCCACCTAACATATTATCACTTCTGTCTGTGATCATCACAGTTGGGACATGTGTTTTAGCTGTTTATTTCGAACAGGGGACTTGGCTAGCTGGGGCTGTGTGTATCGTAGGTTTACAGCTGGGTTATGCCTTTGATTGTGCGGACGGGCCTCTAGCTCGGGCAACAGGCAAGGAAAGTAGCTTTGGGTCTCTGTTTGACAAGATCTGTGACATGAGCTCTGGGATGCTGTTTCCATGTGTTCTGGCATATGGTGCTGGGCACTACTACTATCAGGGTATTATTGAGGCAGAGATGGACTATACCTTGAGGGTTCTTTTGGCTGTTATCATCCTGAGATCTATTCTTAATGTTTTATTGTGGCTCAAGGAACTGGTAGTTCATCAGGCAAATCGGCTTCAGTTGGACACCAGGGAGCACACTCTTTGGTGGCGCGTCAAGCGATCGGCAGGTCTTTATATCGATGAGCCAGTTTACCGCTTTGGGATAGGTTTTGCTTGGGCTCTTGATTGGTTTTGGGAATTTACTATCATCTATTCTATAGGGATATTCGTTATTACTGCCATGTACCTTTGGTCTTCGAAGCGGGAAATGGACCTTGCCGACAAGGCGGCAGAGTAAAGATGGAGTTAATTTTATCCCATGGTATAAAAGCTTCGAGATAGATTAGCAGGCATTCATTAAACGCAGAAAAACATAACATGTTAGAAACTCTAAAAAAACATACCTATCTATTACCATTAGCGGCGCTGACGATGGTGGTATTAGTGTTTTGGCTGTTTATCCCCATTTACCCGAATTCCTCAACCTCTGAAGAGCGGCTGATATTATGGATTGCTGATGCCTGGCGTAAAGATTTTGCCCATGGATGGGCGGTGCCGTTCCTGTTTGTGTATTTTATCTATCGCATATGGCCTACCATGAAGTTGGAGCCTATTCGAGGTTCTCGTTGGGGTCTGCTGGGTGTCGCCTTTGTTATTCTACTCTATGTTGTTTCGGTGAGAACGCTGCAGCCGAGGCTGCCGCTCATCGGATTGCCTTTTTTAATTGTTGGCGGAACATTGTATGTTTGCGGCTGGAAGGTTGCACGGCATATGGTCTTCCCCGCTTTTTTCTGGTGGTTTGCAGTTTCTGTCCCTGGCCTACAGCAGGCGACCAATATTTTGCAGATTGCGGTAACCAAGTCCTGCTACGAGATGGGCACCCTGATGGGCATGGATTTGATCAATGCGGGTACCGAGATCAAATCTGGAGATGACAGCTGGGATGGTATGGACATTGCAGAAGGCTGCAGTGGCATACGTTCACTGATGGCACTGGTCATGATATCCGCTATCTATTCTTACTTTACGCAAACCAAATTGTGGAAAATGGCATTCTTATTTGGCTGTGCGTTACCATTAGCATTGGTGGCAAACTTTTTCAGGATCTTCACTATTATTGTGCTGGCGGAAATGGGATTCAGTGAATTTGCCGCAGGAGTGTATCATGATTGGGCGGGCTTACTCTTCTTCTTCCCAATCGCACTAGCCGGCTTATTTTTGATCGATAAAATCCTCAACTGGAACGAAAACAAAAAAGTGGTGAGGAAAAGAATCCAAACCTGATTCAATGAGCTGCATGATGGCGTTATCAGCAGCTAACAAAATATTCAATTGATACGAGAATGACTTTGAAAGAGGAAAACAATACTGAGGAGACTCCCCAAGAGCTGGCACATGACAGCTCTACGACGATCGTCAGGCGTATTTATATCTTAAGCGCGATCTTAGCCCTTGGCTTTTCAGTCATTTGGATACTGCCAAAGTCAGAATCCATGAAGCTATCCTGCTTATCTCGGCATCTGCCCATGCAGTTTGATACGATGATTGGTAAGCGAGTAGAGGTTACCGGTAAGGAATTGCAAATTTTAGCTAAAGACACTGAGTTTGAGCGTACACAATTTGCCAATACAGCAGCCCCTTATCAACCGGCGGTTGAGGTATCGGTGGTATTCTCAGGAAAGGATCTTAATAATAGCATTCACAGACCTGAGCGATGCCTACGCTCCCAGGGTTGGAACTTTGTCAAAGAACGAACCGTGGTTCTCTCTGAAGTTTTCCCTGATGGCTCTGATCTGCCGGTGCGAGAGATTGTCTGTAAAAAACCCGTGATGCGTGAGGATGGGTCTAGTTTTGAAGCAATGAGAGTTCAGTATTATACGTTTTTTGGGCATACAGGAATAACCGAGAGCCACTATGGGCGAACTTTTCAGGATATGAAGGATCGCTTGTTCAAAGGTTTTGATCAGCAATGGGCGTATGCAACGTTTTCCATTCCAGTAACAAAAATCTATGCAGATCAGGGCCTCATGAAAGATGGGCCTGGGGTATTTAACCTCGAGCAGTCAGAAGAAATCCTAGAAAATTTTATCCGCAAGTTAGGACCCTTGGTGGTTGATCGAACGGTTAAAGATTGAAATGACGTATCCAGCACCCCCCCCTTCCCCCAATAAATCATGTTAGGATCCAGAAATAGAGAACAGTTCTCCATCCAGGCCTTACTGCTGTGTGACGCCTTTTTAGTTTTTCAAGGGTTTTATATCGGCGATAAACTGCGTCCTTTTTTAAGGCCCTTACTCGGCTTGAGTGACGACGGCCAGATTGGCCTCGCTCAGATTTCTTGGCTCTTATTTATTGTGGTGCCATTCACGCCACTTGTTTTAGAGGTGTTCGGTTTCTACCGAAACATGATGCGTAAGACCTTGTTTCAGTCACTGACGCAGATGATTCAGGCACTCTTGGTCATTAGTGTCGCCATTGCGGCCATGGTTCTCTTTTTCAAGATGGCACCCATGAGTCGTTTGGTGCTGGTCGTAGCGATGGTATTATCTGCGACATTCCTGCTGCTGAGGGATGCCTTTGTGAGGTCTAGCCTCAGGAAAGCAGCCCTCAAAGAAGGCCGGCAAGAGCGGGTGGTGCTGGCGGGTTGTAAAGAGGATACAAAACAGCTTATAGAGTCGATGCCGGCTGAAGTGACCGATTACTGGCAGGTTGTATGTGAGTTTGATTTTTCCGAACGAGACGTCATTGAGCTGGAAGGTATTGTAACGAGAGAGTCCGTTGAGCGTGTTATTATTGCCTCACGTAATGCTGTGTTTCAAAAGATTTCAGAAACCGTTGAAATGTGTGAAAAGCAGGGCATCGAATCTTGGGTGTCAGCTGATTTCATCAGAACGCAGGTATCGCGGCCTACCTTTGATAATTTGGGAGGCCAACCGATGCTTGTCCTGCGCGCAACTCCAGAGCTTTCATGGGCGCTACTGGCGAAGTCTGCCTTGGATAGAATTGGGGCATTCATCTTTGTTCTTTGCACATTGCCTCTGTGGATTTTTGCAATTATCGGAATTAAATTGAGCAGTCCTAAAGATCCCGTTTTTTTCCGTCAGGATCGAGCGAGCAAATATGGCAGGCCATTTAAAATGTGGAAATTCAGAACCATGGTTTTAGACGCGGAAGATCAGCTCGATGACCTCAAGGATGAGATGGGTAATGAAATGACGGGGCCGGTTTTCAAGCTCGAGAACGATCCACGAGTTTTCCCATTTGCTCACTTCCTGAGAAAGTGGAGTATCGATGAATTTCCTCAGATGCTCAATGTGCTCACGGGGGATATGAGCTTGGTGGGCCCGCGCCCTTTGCCTATTTATGAGGTTTCCAAATTTGAAAAATCAGAACATCGCCGCAGACTGAGCGTGAAGCCGGGCATAACGTGCGTTTGGCAGGTAAAAGGTAGAAACACGATTACAGAGTGGGAAGATTGGGTGAAATTAGATTTGGAATACATCGATAACTGGTCGTTATGGCTGGATATCAAATTGCTGATCCAAACGGTGCCCGCCGTATTGCTGACGAAAGGCGCAAAATAGCCTGTGATGACCCCTCTCGGTTAAGGGCCACGGGTAAAATACAGGGTTAATTTTGACTTTGGCGTATTTGAGATTGTCAACAAGGAATCAGGATACAGTATCAGCCCTCGATCGCCGCAGGGAGATACCGTTTATCTTCACCACACCTGGCGGTCGCAACCAATATTATGCTAACAACGCATAAAAATTGTAATTCCATGAAAATATTCAGCGGCAACGCACACAGCAAACTAGCGAAGAAAATCGCAGCTCATCTTGGTCACGAGTTGGCTAATGTAGAGGTCACATCGTTTCCTGACGGCGAGACATTTGTGCAAATCAATGAGAATATCCGTGGCGAGGATGTCTATTTAGTTCAGCCAACCTGCCCTGCGACCAACCATAACTTAATGGAAATGCTCATTATGGTTGATGCTGCAAAAAGAGCTAGCGCAGGCCGAATCACCGCAGTGATGCCATTCTTTGGTTACGCTCGCCAAGACCGCAAGGATAAGCCTCGTGTCCCGATCACGGCTAAGTTGGTGGCGAATCTTATCTCCGCAGCAGGAGTCGACAGGGTGCTCACCATGGACCTTCATGCGGCTCAGATTCAAGGGTTCTTCGACATCCCTGTGGACCATCTTTATGCTAAACCTGTTTTCATCAAGCATCTGCGTGAGCAGCACGGTGATGATGCGAGTAACTTGACCGTTGTCTCCCCCGATGTGGGAGGGGTCAAAATGGCCAGATCATACGCTGATAAGCTGGGTGCTGAATTGGCGATTGTCGCCAAACACCGGGTCAGCGCTACTAAGGTTGAGGCCATGAATGTCATTGGAGATGTTGATGGGCGTAACGTGCTGCTTGTGGACGATATGACAGAGACGGCGGGCACGCTGTGTGCTGCAGCAGAAATTCTTGAAAAGCACGGCGCAAAAAGCATTTATGCAGGGGTATCGCACGGTGTGCTCGGCGATATGGGAAGGAAACGCATAGCGGATTCTGCCATTAAGGAGCTGATTACTAGTGACTCGGTGCCCCAAGCTTACGGGGAAAAAGTAACTACCGTCTCTATCGCGGGGCTAATGGGCGATGCCATTTCCCGCATTCATGACGGAAAATCTGTCACTTCTCTCTTTGACATTGACGCCTGAGGTGGTAAAGACCCGCCCCACGGAAGCTCCTGACCTCTTACTCTACTACCCGCTGTCAGGCATTTCCGAACCTGCTCCTACAAAACAACTATACAATTCAACCATCTAATAATATGGCTAAACCAAAAATTTTAAAAGCAGAAGAGCGTGCCCGCACAGGTTCTGGCGTGCTCAAGCAAATGCGTCGTGAAGGATACATTCCATCCGTCGTTTATGGCGGGGGATCCGATGTCAAAAACGTCAAAGTACACGCTAAGACATTCAGAGACATGCTCAATCATGCAGCCTCTGACAGTATTCTTGTGACGCTTGATCTCGACAATTCCGATACGCAATTGGCATTCCTACAGGACGTACAGCATAACGCCCTTAGCGGTGAAATTCTGCACGTAGACTTTCTGGCAGTGAATCAGGACACATCCATTACTGCCAACATTCCTCTGGAGCTTGCCGGCGAGCCTGAGGGCGTTAGCTTAGGTGGGCAGCTGGAGCAGATGCTTCACAGTCTTGAAATTAGCTGTCTTCCCAAGGACCTGCCTGAGAATATCGAAGCAGACGTTAGTGCCCTCGATATTGGTGACTCGATCAATATTGGTGACGTGGCTTTCCCTGAGGGAGTC